>WLWI01000096.1_pt1 | contig 126031 bp, 97 predicted proteins | sample 6701501 | NCBI WGS metagenome assembly WLWI01 (sample SAMN12718690, study PRJNA515312) | sponge metagenome | isolation source: marine sponge | host: Mycale hentscheli | place: New Zealand: South Island, Marlborough, Capsize Point | collected 2014-11-01 | reverse complement strand
GCCGTTGCCAAAGAGGTCTTGGGCAAGACGCTGACCTGGGCCATTCAACAAGCAACGGATGCTAAATGGGAGATCGCAAAGATTATGGACCATCTTGCCCTCACCTGATTTTTGCAAAAGTCCAGTACCTAAATATAGAAAGACAGAGCCCATTCCGGTTCCCCTATACTCGTCTGTATGTATTTTCCCTCCATACCCCTGCCCCAAGGCCCCAGCTTGACGCCTCTCTTCGGCAACCATTCTCTGTGCCATCTCCGACCAGAATCTGAATAAACGAAAGGGCGATTTGGACAAAATAACCCCCGTACCTACTTTCTAGGGGCAAAGATTCCCGCCATTCTTTGCAATCGAGGTAGGCACGCCCATGGCCCAGATCCTTCCCACCCCCTCGCACAGCCTCAAAGAATTCCGCCTGCTCCCCGGTTATACCCCAGCAGACGGCAATACCCCCAACGTCAGCCTCGACACCAGGCTCTGCCGTCAAGGCGACGACTTTCTGACACTCCACACCCCTTTTCTCAGCGCCGCCATGCAGGCCGTGACCAGTACGGAATTGGCCATTGCCCTGGCCCAGTTGGGCGCCATCGGCATTCTCCCAGTCAGTCAGACCATTGACGAACAGGGCGCCAAGGTCGATCGGGTAAAGCGCTTCAAAGCCGGTTTTCAGACCAATATGAAAACCCTGGCGCCCAGCCAGACCATTGCCGAGGTCATCCAGATTATCCAGGAGACGGGCTATACCACTTTCCCCGTCACCGACAGCGGCCAATTCCACGGCAAATTGCTGGGCATTATCACCGATAAAGACTTCGATTCCCGCCGCGATCTGGCCTGCCAGGTCAATGAGCGCATGCGCACCGATGTCCAGGCCGGGATCGATATAGACGATCTCAAAGAAGCCAATAAGCTGATGATCAAGTACGGGCGCGGCTTCTTACCCATCATCTCCTCCGAGGGCATTCTACAGTCGGGCGTCTTCAAAAAAGACCTCGACAAGCACCTGCAGCACCCCAATGAATCCATCGACGCAAAAAAACGCCTGCAAGTAGGGGCCGCCGTATCCACCCACCCCGAAGACCGCGAACGAGTCGAATACCTGGTCGAACGGGAAACCGACGTCCTGGTCATAGACGCCTCCGACGGCCATACCCAATACCAAGGGCAGATGCTCGAGTGGATCAAGGCAAACTATTCCATCCCGGTTATTGGCGGCAATGTCGTCACCGCCGCCGGTTTCGACTATCTGGTGGCCGCCGGCGCCGATGCCGTCAAAGTGGGTATGGGCATCGGCTCTGGCTGCACCACCCAGGAAATCAAATCCACCGGTCGGGGCCAGGCCACTACCCTAATGGATATAACCGCCGCCCGGGACCGCCTGTTCAAGGAAAAAGGCGTCTATATACCTATTATCGCCGATGGCGGTATCTCTGGCCCGGGCGAAATGGGGGTGGCCCTGGCACTGGGCGCCAACGCCCTAATGATGGGCAATTTCTTCGCCCGCTACACCGAAAGCGAGGGCAATCTAGTGCGCAACGCCGCCGGCGAGATCGTCAAGGAATACTGGATGGAAGGCAGTATGCGCGCCCGCAACCACCGCCGTTACGCCCAGATTAAGGATATCTTCTTTGAGGAAGGGATCTCCGGCTACGTGCCCCACGTCGGCTCGATCTACGACAAATTGTCCACGGTCATTCAGGTCCTGCGGGCCACCCTGGCCACAGCCGGCTGCCGCACCATCGGGCAACTGCACACCGACAGCATCCTCGAAATGCAGTCGCCCGTCGCCCTGTTGGACAGCCAGGTACACGATATAATACCCGTCAATATAGACCAGCAGGTCCTCTAAACACGCCCCGAGACCCCATGAACGTCCTACTCACCGGCGCGGCCAGTCCTCTGGGCGGCGCCCTTGCCGCCCATCTGACCGCAGCCCACCGCCTGCGCCTGACCGACCGCCACCCATCTGTAGGCACCAAGGAATGGCTGCAAAGCGACCTCGACCACGACGATAGTACCGACGCCCTAGTGGCCGGCATTGACGCTGTCGTCCACCTGCCCGGACCCGGACCCGGCGAGCACACCGCCGACCGCTGGCTGGATACTTGCTGCCGCGGCACCTACAACTTGCTGCATGCCGCAGCTGCAGCCGGAGTCCAACAGGTAATTTACCTGAGCACTTTGGACCTGTTCGAAGCCTACGGTCCCGATGCCGCCTATTCCCCACAATGGCGTCCTCGTCCCACCGACGAACCCCGCCTATTGGGCCTCTATCTGGGCGAATTCACCGCCCGCGAATTCGCCCGGGAACAATCCTTTAAAGTCCTGTGCATGCGCCTGGCCCAGCTGCAGCAAGCCGATCAGGTCACCACTACCGCACAGCGGTGGGTCGATCCGCGCGATGTCGCCGGAGCCGTCAACACCGCCCTGACAAGCGATCTGCCCATCTATAGCCTGCACCATCTGTGGGCCGGGGCCGGCCAACCTCAAGGACGCCGGCGCCGCCGAGGGCTAGACTACCAATTACGCTTCCCCGCCGAGGAAAACCGATGAATGTCCTGCTTCTGGGTGGCAACGGCTATCTGGGCCCGCACGTAGTCAAGGCCCTGGAAGATCGCCACCAGCTACGCATCACCGATATCAACCCCATCGACAGCCCGCACCAGACCATGCAGGTGGACATAGCCAATCTCGACCAGGTCCGGCGCGCCGCCGAAGGCATGGACGTCATTGTCAATTGCTCGGTGCTGCGCCCGGACCGCCGCCTGGCCTTTGACGTCAATACCCTGGGCACCTACAACGCCATTCGCACCGCCGCGGAAAACGGCATGCAGCGCTTCATCAATACCGGCCCCCACTTCACATTGGTGGGCCCCTCGTATACCGAATTCGACTTTGACCACGACGAATCGGTGCCGCCGCAACCGGGGACCAACCTCTACGCCTTCAGCAAGGCCTGCGGCCAGGAGATCTGCCGCGTCTTCGCCGAGCAATACCCCATTCACGTGCTGTGCCTGCTGTTCATGCGCTTCGCCCCCCCCCAACCCTCTGACCGGGAGCGGGGTCGGGGCATCCAAAACTTCGCCGTCACCTTTGCCGATGCCGCCCGCGCCATCGGCCGCACCCTGGAGGTGGACCTGGATACCCTGCCTTCGCGCAACGAAATATTCTTCATCGTCGGCGACCTGCCGCACGGCGCCTTCTCCAACGCCAAAGCCCGGCGCCTACTGGGCTGGGAACCGCAGGACAATCTGGAGAATTACTGGCGGCCCAGTGCCCGCAGTGAATGACAACGAGCGCCAACCAAGGTATGACCAGGGAAAGTCGCCAGTGAAAAACGCACCGCCCCAGCCCATTATACCTAATTCCCAAGCCACCGCGCTAATTTTCGACGGGGTGGGGCAACCACTGCGACATGCACAACTCCCCCTCCCCCAACAACTCGACCCGGGCCACCTGCTCGTGGCCATCCGTCGAGCCACCCTTTGCGGCTCCGACCTCCACACACTGGCGGGCAGACGCAGCGCCCCAACGCCGTGCGTCCTGGGCCACGAGGCTGTCGGCCAGGTCGTCGCCGCCGGTCCTGACCGCACCGACGCAGCGGCCGGCGACCTGATCACCTGGACCCTGGCCGACAGCTGCGGCGCCTGCGTCTATTGCACCGACTACGGCCTCCCGGAAAAATGCCGCGCGCTATTCAAATACGGCCACGCTGGACTCGACCAGGGGCACGGACTCAACGGTTGCTACGCCTCGCATATTTTGTTGCGCCCCGGCACTCATACCGTGCCTTTGGATACCACTCTGGACCCAAGCATAGCCGCCCCGGCCAACTGCGCCCTGGCTACCATGGTCAACGCCCTTTCGCACCTGCCCGACCAGACCCATACGGTCGTTCTCCAGGGCGCCGGCTTGTTGGGCATCTACGGCTGCGCCCTGCTGCACCAGCGGGGTGTCGAACGTGTTTTCTGTATCGATATAGAACCGACCCGGCTGGAACAGGTGGCCTCTTTCGGCGGTATTCCCGTAGACGGACGCTCGGAACGGGAAACGGCCGCCATTGGCCGGGAAATCGATGCCGTCGTCGAAGTGGCAGGAGTGCCCGACCTAGTGCCCACCGGCCTCGACTTGTTGCGCCCAGGGGGACTCTATCTTTTCGTCGGCATGGTCCACCCCGCTACGCAGCTCGACCTAACCGGCGAACAGGTCATCCGCAAATGCCTCACCATTCGTGGGATACACAATTACAGCCCCCCCCACCTAGACCAAGCAGTGGATTTTTTGCAGCAAACAGCTTCTTGCTACCCCTATGCCTCTCTGGTCAGCCCGCCCCTGCCCCTGGACCATATCGACGAGGCCTTTGATTTGGCCCGCACCCGCTCTTACCACCGCGTTGCCGTTACGCCGGAGGAATCCCCTTGATTCAAGTCAACCAGCGCACCTACCAACCCCGCTCCCAGCCCGTCGTCGGCATTTGCCTCGACGGCTGTGCACAGGAATACCTCGATGCGGCGGCCGCCCATATGCCCCACACCCAAGCCCTGCTGCAAAAAGGAACTCACGGCCTGGTGAATACAGTCATTCCCTCCTTCACCAACCCCAATAATATGGCCATTGTCACCGGCGCCCCGCCCGCCGTCAACGGCATCCCCGGCAATTACTATTACGATGCCGAGGCCGACAGCGAAGTGCTGATGAACGACCCCAAATACCTGGTCGCCCCCACCATCCTGGCCGCCTTCAGCCAGGCCGGCCACCGGGTGGCCGCCGTTACCACCAAGGACAAATTGCGCCTCTTCCTGGCCCAGGGCCTCGACGGGATTTCTTTCTCTGTCGAAAAAGCCCCCGAGGCAACCGAACAAACCCACGGCATCAGTTCGGTACTCGAACTTGTAGGCCGGCCCAACCCCGGCATCTACGACCCCGAGGCCAGTGTCTACTGCCTGGAAGCGGGCGCCCGCCTGTTGGCCAGCCGCCCGCTAGATCTGCTCTACCTTTCGACCACCGACTACGTGCAGCACAAATACCCCCCCGGCAGCCCCGAAGCCAACCAATTCTACAACCGCCTCGATCTATTCATTGGCCAACTCGATCAACAGGGCGCTATCCTCGGGATCACCGCCGACCACGGCATGAACGACAAAGTCAGAGCCGACGGCAGCCCCAACGTCCAATACCTCGAAAGTCTTATGGCCGACCAGGGCCTCGATACCCGGGTCATCCTGCCCATCACCGACCCCTATGTCGTGCACCACGGCGCTTTGGGCTCTTACGCCACGGTCTACCTCGAAGCCGATCAGGCAGAACAGGCCGCTGCCTTCCTGCGCACCCTGCCCGGCGTGGAAAAAGTATTGGACCGGGCCCAAGCCGCCGCCCAATACCAATTGCCCCCCGACCGCATCGGCGATCTGGTCGTCCTGGCCGACCGCCACACCGTACTAGGCCGCACGCCCGACTGGCACGATCTGACGGCCGTCGAAGAAGGCCTGCGTTCCCACGGCGGCCTCCACGAAGGGATCGTCCCCCTACTTGTCAACCGGCCCCTCAAAGCACCCTACCGCCAGCGCCTGGAAAACGGCCAATTGCGCAATTACGACCTCTTTGACCTCCTTTTCAATGGCATCGAGGAATGAGTTGAGCATGCATCAATACGGCAGTATTATCGGCGGTCGCCAACTGGAAAGTGGCCAGTGGCTCGAAGTCAACAACCCCTTCACCGGCCGCACGGTGGGCCGGGTGGCCTCGCTCGATGGCAAAAGCGCCGCAGAAGCCCTGCACCAGACCCACGCCGCCGGCCCGCATCTGAGCCGCCACGAGCGCCGCGCTATTCTCGATCGCATGGCCGACACCCTAGACGACCGGGTCGACCAAGTCAGCCGTCTTATCACCGACGAATCGGGCCTGTGCCTGCAGGATACCCGCTATGAGGCCAGCCGCGTCGGCGACGTACTGCGCTTTGCCGCCGTCAAGGCCCTCGACGACGACAGCGAAGTGTACCCCTGCGATATCACCCCCAACGGCCGCCCCCGGCGCATCTACACCACCCGCGTCCCCCTCAAACTGATCGCCGCCATCACGCCCTTTAACCACCCCATGAACCAGGTGGCGCACAAAATTGCCCCGGCCATTGCCACCGGCAATACCGTCCTCCTCAAACCTTCAGAGAAAACACCCCTGTCGGCCTATTACCTGGCCCAGTTGGCCCTGGACTGTGGTCTGCCGCCGCATATGTTCAATGTCATCAACGGTCCTGTCGACCAGGTGGCCCCCCTGCTGGTCCAGCACAAATTGGTCGATATGGTGACCTTTACCGGCAGCAGTCAAATCGGCCGCTGGATTGCCGACCACGCCGGCTATAAACGTCTGGTCCTGGAATTGGGCGGCAGTTCGCCCTTGCTGGTATTGGAAGACGCCGATATGGACCAGGCGGTCGACATAGCCATGGCCGGCCTGTTCAAAAATTCGGCCCAGCGCTGCACCGCCATCCGCCGCCTGCTGGTGCACCGCAGCCTGGCCGACGACTTTGCCCACCGCCTGGCCGAGCAGGCCAGCGCCCTGCGCTGCGGCGACCCCTACGACTCCGATAACGATATGGGAACCGTCATCGACGCAGCCGCTGCCGGAGCTATTGAAGCGCGCGTCGACGACGCCCTGGCCCGGGGCGCCCGCCTGCTGACAGGCCATAAGCGCCAGGGCGCGCTGTACCCGCCCACCGTTCTCGACCGGGTCGCCAACGACTGGCCGTTGGTCGCGGAAGAAACCTTTGGACCTGTAGCCCCCGTCATTCCCTTCGACACTCTCGACGAGGCCATCGTCCTGGCCAACGCCACCCCCTACGGCCTGTCCAGCGGCGTCGTCAGCGACCACTGGCCCTCCATCCAGCGGGTGATACACGAGATAGAAGCAGGTACCGTCAATGTCAATGAGGCGCCCAGCTACCGTCTCGAATGGACCCCCTTCGGCGGCGTCAAAGCCTCGGGCCTGGGCTATAAAGAAGGCGTCATAGAAACCATGAAAGCCATGACTACCATCAAGACCTATTCCCTACCCTGGGACAGGCCCTAAAGCCCATGCCCGTCCGCAGCGCCGATATCGCCGTAGTCGGGGCCGGTATCGTTGGTCTGGCCCACGCCCTAGAAGCCGCCCGCCGCGGCCACCGCGTCGTCCTCTTTGAACGCAATCCCCGGGCCCTGGGCGCCTCCATCCGCAATTTCGGTCTCGTCTGGCCGGTGGGCCAAGAAGCCGGGGCCATGCACCAACGGGCCCTGCAAAGCCGCGCCGCCTGGCTCGAACTGGCCGGAACGGCCGGCATCTGGCACCGACTCGCAGGTTCCCTGCATCTGGCCCACGCCCCAGACGAACTGCAAATCCTGGACGAATTCGCCCAATTGGCCCCCGTCTATGGCTGCGATTGCACCCTGATCGATGCCCGAGAAGCCCGCCGCCTCAGCCCCGCCCTGCGTCCCGAAAAACTCCTGGGCGCCCTGTGGAGCCCTACTGAAGTGGTTATTGATCCACGCCAAGCCACTGACCGCCTAGCAGCTTACTTGGAGACCGAATACGGGGTAGAACTGCATTTTTCCACCCCCGTTAGCGCCATTGACCTACCCAATATCCACACCCCGGCCGGGACCTGGAAAGTCGAACGAGCCCTAGTCTGCAGCGGCGCCGATTTCACTACTCTCTACCCCGCTCACTTCGACCGCCACCGCCTCACCCACTGTAAATTGCAGATGATGCGCACCGCTCCCCAACCCGACGGCTGGCAATTGGGCCCGATGTTGGCCAACGGTCTCACCCTGAGACGCTACGCCGCCTTCGCGCATTGCCCGACCACCCCCGCCTACAAAGCCCGCATAGCCGCCGAACAACCGGAACTGGACCAGTACGGCATTCATATCCTGGTAGCCCAGAACGAAACCGGCGAGCTGATCATTGGCGACTCCCACGAATACGGCGTCCCCGAGCCCTTTGACCGTCCCCAGATCGATCAGCTCATTCTCAACCAATTGCGCACCTTCCTCGCCCCCCCCAGCCTTGAAATCACCCAGCGTTGGCACGGCATCTACGCCGTCCACGGCGAGCAGCATGAATTTGTCGCCGATCCCGCCCCCGGCGTACGCATTGTCAACGGCCTGGCCGGGGCCGGCATGAGCACCAGTTTTGGCCTGGCCGCCGAAGTATTCGACGCCTGGGGCTGACCTCTTCCACGCCCTTGGGCAAAGGCACAAAAAGGCCGGGAATCTAACTATCCCCGGCCTTTAGACAGTTCCAGCAGATACCTCCGGCGCCATCACTCCAAGGGCAATTCCACCCGTCGGCCCTGTGCCCTGCTGCGGGCCACCGCCTCGGTGAATTCCATATACTTCACCCCGTCGGCAAAACTGGTATGGGTTACCGGCCGTCCCTCGCCAATGGCATCGACGAAATCGGCCTCTACACGCCAACCGCCCTGGCGCTCAGAGGGCACTTCTAAAAGTCGCAGCTCCTTCTCCCCCGACCCAGCGACCCAAGCACCACTGTCGCCTAGACAGAAGGTCCCCTTGGTGCCATAAAACTCAAAACTCCAACCTTGACTCAAGCTTGCCACGCTGCTCAAATGATACACCGCCGTGGCGCCACTCTCCATTTCGGCGATCACCCCCAGACTCTCGGGCACGTCGGCCGCGCCCATCGCCCCGGTTTCGGTATCCATCCTTTCCGGGGTGAAACTCTTGCCGTAGGCCAGCACCGCCTTCTCGTGGCCGGCGTAGCGCCGCACCGTTTCGTTGTAGATCCCCATGGCCATCACATTGAGGCCAGACAGCTCCTGCCGCTGGCGCCAATGCAGCGGCGCACCGGGCTTATAGCCACCGCTCATACCGCGGACGTGGATTTCGAGAAAGTCGCCGAAGAAATCATCGGCGACCATTTCCAGCAACACCCCTTCGGATTCCAGATACATCGGCGCCGGTACGACCATGGCCACTCTATCGCTCATTTGCGAAGCAGCGTACATTTGCCGCGCTTCGGCCAGATTCATCGCCATCCGCGCTTCGGTGAGGACGTGCTTGTCGGCGGCCAGACTGGCCAGCGTAACCGGACAGTGCATATAGGGCCAGGTGCCCACACAGACCGCGTCTACCTGGTCGCTGCGCACCAATTCTTGCCAATCGTCAAAGACCGTGCCAATGCCAAATTCATCGGCCACCGCCTGCCCCGAGGCCCGACTGCGATTGCATACGGCCGTCACCTCAACCCCGGCAATAGCCTGAAAACCGGGAATGTGGCGGCGGCGCGTATTGGCCCCCGCCCCGACCAGACCAATGCGTAACGTCATGCTCTGTTCCTTTGTTTGGTGGATCGCTTCCCAAATCGTTTGAAGCCCGTCGAACAACGGTTTGGCCAGCTCGTCCCCACAGCTATGGGTCCAGCCAACCCCGCCCCCGTCCCAAGCCCTCGAATGGCCCTGTGGGCCGCCTACCAGGTAAGTATAACAATTAAGACGGTTCCCCGTACTGAACGCAACCTACCGGCCCGGCACTACCTTGCCGGGGCCAGACCTCGGCATTATCATTTACCCCATGTTCACCTATACCCGACAAATGCCCGTAGTCGCCCGTCCCGACGTCCTGGTCTGCGGCGCCGGCCTGGCCGGCATTGGCGCCGCCGTGGCCGCCGCCCGCAACGGCGCCCGGACTATGGTGGTGGAGCGCATGGGTTTTGCCGGCGGCTTTTTTTCTGCCACCATCGGTTCGGCTTTCGACGGTTTCGTCGATGAGCGCAGCGGCACGCCGGTGGTGGGCGGCATTGTCTTTGAAATGCTCGAACGCATGGGCGTGGCCCAACCCGGCCAGGCTCCGCACCTGCGCTACAACGTCAACGGCGACCTCAATTTCGTCGAAATGCACCCCGAACGGGTCATCCCGCGCTGCGACCCCGAGCGCTTTAAACGCGCCGCCGACGGCATTTTGCAGGAAGCCGGTGTCGAAATTCTCTTCCACAGCCAGGTAGCCGACGTAATCGCCGGCACCAACCGCGTCGACAAGGTCGTAATCAGCAATAAAGCGGGCCTGGTCGCTATTGAACCGCGCTTTGTCATAGATTGCACCGGTGACGGCGATGTGGCCGCCTGGGCCGGAGCCCCCTTTGACAAAGCCGAATCTCTGCAACCCATGGCCCTGCACTTCCGCATCGCCTTCCTCGAACCCAGCTTTGAATTGCGACGCCAATGCGCCCGCGTCCTTGAAGAAGCCCACAGCCGCGGCGAATTGGGCCTGTACGGCGGCCCCTACCCGGCGACTTTCTCAGGCCGCGATATCTACTTTAACGCCACCCGCTACCCCGGTGACAATACCGACCCCGGCGACTGGACCCAAGCCGAAATCCAGGGCCGGGCCGACGCCTGGAAAATGTTCGAGCTGTGGAAAAAGCATCTTGATCAATTCGACGAAGCCTATTTCATGACCTCGGGCCCGGTGGCCGGGGGCCGCGAATCACGCCGCATTGTCGGCGATTATATCCTCACCGGCGACGACGTGCGCCAGGGCCGGCGCCAGGACGACACGATCGTCCTGGGCGCCTGGCGCATCGATCCGCACCCACCCGGCAAAGCCGGCTACCACGATATCGCCTGGGTGCCCCCCTACGATATCCCCTATCGCACCCTATTGCCCCAGGAATTTGACAATTTGCTGGTAGCCGGCCGCTGCCATTCGGCTACCTCAGAAGCTCTAGCCTCCAGCCGCGTCACCGCCACCGCCATGGGTATGGGCCAAGCCGCCGGTACCGCCGCCGCCCTGGCTGCCGCCGCCAATACAGATACCCGCGCCGTCGATATTGCAATTCTGCAGAGCCACCTGGTCGAGGCCGGTGCCATTCTCAAACCACCCGCCGCCACCAACGTCGACACCGGCAATCCCGACTGGTAATACCGCCGCTATGAAAATATCCGCCTTCCCCAAATGCTACATGGATGCTCTCTCCCAAGACCGCAGCCTGTCCCTCTTTGAATGGATCGACATGGCCCGATCGCTGGGGGCCGAAGGCCTGGAACTGTACGACGGCTTTCTATTGAGTCTGGAAAACGACTACCTCGACCAGGTGGGTGAGGCCCTGAAAAAAGCCGGCTTCGCTATGCCCATGATGTGCTGCTCGCCCGATTTCACCAACCCCGACCCCGAGGGACGTCGCCGCGCCATAGAGCGGGAAATCCGCATGATAGAAGTCACCCGTCATCTAGGAGGCCCCAACGCCGTTTGCCGCGTCCTCAGCGGCCAACGCTATCCGCAGCTCGACCAACAACAGGGCCTCGAATGGGTGGTCCAGGCCATCGAAGAAATACTGCCCGTAGCGCGCCAGCACAAAATTGTCCTGGGCCTGGAGAATCACTTCAAGGACGGCTATTGGCAATACCCCGAATTCGCCCAGAAACAGGACGTCTTCCTCGCCCTCCTCGACGCCATCCCCGAGCGTCGCTGGTTTGGCGTTCAGTACGACCCTTCCAACGCCCTGGTGGCCGGCGACGATCCCCTCGACCTATTGCGCCGGGTCGCCGACCGCGTCGTCAGCATGCACGCCAGCGACCGCTACCTAATCCCGGGCGCCACGCTGGAGGATTTGCGCCAGCACGACGGCACCCTGGGCTATGCCCCCGATCTCAAACACGGGGTCACCGGCGAGGGGCTCAACGACTACGACGCCATCTTTTCCATTCTCGCCGAGGTCGGCTACAGCGGCTGGGTCAGCATTGAGGACGGGATGGACGGGATGGACGAGATGCGCCGCTCCATCGATTTCCTCAAAGAGAAGCGGGATCGTTATTTTCCATCGGGTTAGCCGCTAATGGTCGGACGGGAGAGGGGGCGGAGCCAACGCTCATTCTCGCGCTACGCGCTCCGAGGCCACTCGACCCGCCCGCCTACGGCGGGCACCCGGGTCGGGTGGAATCCGCTTTCGGCTCCGCCCCCTCTCTCTCAGCACACAAAGCCGAAAAAGAAATTAGACGAATCAACGACAGTTATTTTTGCCACAGATTGGGTAATCTTCTCTCACTCTGCACCAACCTCAAACAAAACCTCCTATGCCCCAAATACGCACCGCCCTCATCGGCTGCGGCAAAATAGGCCGCACTCACGCCCAGGCCCTCGGCCAATTGCCCGAATCGGACTTTGTCGCCGTCTGCGATACCCAGTCCGAGCGGGCCGAGTCTTTCGCCGCCGAATTCAACTCAGCCCCGTATACGGATGTCGCCACCATGGTGCGCCAATCCCAAGTGCAGGCGGTCTTTGTCGCCACGCCCCACCCTCTGCACACCGAAGCCGTATTGGCCGCTGTCGGGCACGGGGCCCACGCCCTAGTGGAAAAACCGCTGGCCGCTTCCCTTGCCGATTGCGACCGCATGATCGCGGCGGCGCAACAGGCCGGCGTACACCTGGGCACCATCAGCCAGCGCCGCCTGTACGAACCGGCCCAGCGCCTCAAAGCCGCCATCGACGCGGGCAAAATAGGCCGGCCCGTGCTGGGCGTATTGCAAATGTTCAATTGGCGCGACCAGGCCTATTACGAATCCGACCCCTGGCGCGGCCGCTGGGACAGCGAAGGCGGTGGCGTCCTGGTCAATCAGGCGCCGCACCAGCTCGATCTATTGCAGTGGTATATGGGACCCATCCAGGAAGTATCCGCCTATTGGGGCAATCTCAACCATCCCTATATCGAGGTGGAAGATACCGCCGTCGCCGTCATCCGCTTTCGAAACGGCGGACTGGGTTCGCTGGTGGTGAGCAATTCGCAAAAACCCGGCATCTACAGCAAAATCCACATCCACGGCGACAACGGCGCCTCGGTGGGCGTCCAGACGGACGGCGGCGCCACCTTTATCGCCGGCGTCTCCGAAGTAGTCGAACCGCCCATCACCGATTTGTGGTCCGTCCCCGGCGAAGAAGACCTACTGCCGCAATTCCAAGCCGCCGACCGCGCCGCGTTCGCCGCCGTAGACCCAGCCGCGCACTATCATCTCCTGCAAATCGACGACTTCCTCCAGGCCGTCCTCCAAGACCGCCCGCCCTTAGTACCGGGCCAGGAGGGTCGCAACGTCGTCGAGTTCTTCACCGCTATCTACCGCTCCCAGGCCCTCAACCGGCCGGTATCTTTCCCCTTGTCCGAGGAATCCCCGTGAGCCGCCCCAATATCCTGGTTGTCCTGACCGACCAGTTGCGCCGCCAGGCCCTTTCCTGCCACGGCGACCCCGACGCCCGCACCCCCCATATCAATGCGTTAAGCCAGGCAGGAGCGACCTTTGACCAGGCCTGTTCCACCTACCCCATCTGCGTGCCCTTCCGCTTCACCTTTATGACCGGCCACTACGCCCACACCCGCCTGGTGCCCGGCATCGAATGGCGCATGGCCCCCACCGAGCGCACCCTGGCCGACGAATTCAACGAGGCCGGTTACGAAACCGTCTACGTCGGCAAATGGCACCTCGACGGCGGCCACGGCCGCATGGGCTCGGCAGTGCAATGCAACCGCACCCCGATACCTCGCCCGCACCAGGGTCGCTGGCAGAAATGGTTCGGCTTTGAGCTCCGCAACGGCCCTTTCGACACCTGTTATTTCGAGGACGACGATCCCACCCCCATCACCCTTGACGGCTACCAAACCGACGGCCTATTTGACATTGCTATGGACTACCTACGCGATGGCCGTGACCCTACAAGCCCTTTCTGCCTGGTACTTTCGGTCGAGCCACCACACCCGCCCTACGAGGCCCCACCGGAACTGGAAAAAGCCTGGAAAGAACGCGACCTGCAACTGCCCGCCAACTTCGCACCCGCCGACCAACAACAGCGCCAAAACTGGATTACCCAGCGCCAGATCTACCACGCCATGGTCGAAAACCTCGACGACAATGTCGGCCGCTTGCGCGCCTTTTTAAGCGAGCAAAACCTGGCCGACGATACCATTGTGGTATTTCTCTCCGACCACGGCGAATTGGGCGGGGCCCACGGTCTCAACGGCAAGCAGCACCCCTTTGAAGAATCGGTCGGTATTCCCCTCATAGTCTGCGATCCCCGCCACCCCGAACGCGCCGGGACCCGACTGACAGACCCCACCAGTACCGAGGATCTGTTTCCTACTTTACTGGGCCTGGCCGGCTTGACCGGACGCGACGATTTGCCGGGGACCGACTTGACCTCACTTATCCACGGCGAAACCGATCAATTAGACCGCCCCGGCGTGCTGCTTGAATTTGTCGCCGAACTGCGCCCCAACCTGCCCTACTACGACGCCGTCTGGCGCGGTTTCCGCTCGCCGCGCTACAAATACACCGTCAAAGGTGACAAGCACGGCGCCGCGCCCTGGCAGTTTTTCGATTTAGAAGAAGATCCCACAGAGAGCAATAACCTGATTGACAGCGCTCCCGGACACCCTGAAATCGCCCGCCATCACGCCTGGTTGCAGCAGCGCATGGCCGCCACACTCGACCCACTGCCGCTGCTGCCGGCCTTTGACCAACCCGGCTACAATTTACCGACAAACCCGCCTGTAAAGGAGTAATTACGTGACCGACCGCTTCCGCGACCCGGCCGGCCTCGACGAATGGCTCGCCGGCCTTGACCAACGCTGGCCTGCCCGAGCCCAGGTAATTGACCATCTGGTCGAGCAAGTCCGCGCCCTGAACCCAACCGACCCCAAAGTGGTGGAATTGGCCGCCGGGGCTGGCAACCTGGGCGCCGCGCTCTTGGAGGCCCTGCCCCAGGCTTCCTATACGGCCGTCGATTTTTCCGCCCCTTTGCTAGAACGGGCTCAGGCGCGCCTGAATACCTACCAGCAAGTACAATTGGTCCAAGCCGATTTAAACGAAGATGAATGGCTGAAAAAAATAACCGCCCCAGTCGACGCCGTGCTATCCCTGCAAGCCCTCCACGATCTGGGCGACGAGCCCCAGGTCGAGCGCATCTACCGCCTGGCCCACGGCCTGTTGCGCCCGGGCGGCCTGCTGATTAACGCCGACCTGCTGCACAACCCGGAAGACCCCCGACCCGGCCGCCTCAGCACAGAACGCCACCTCGAACTGATGCGCCACCACGGCTATGGGGACGCCTCCTGCACCCTGGCCACGGGCGGCTTTGGCTGCTGCGTCGGGGTGGTCTGACGGCTATTTGCAGATTAACGGCTCTCCGGTCAGTCGTGTTCAGATTTCGGCCATATCAGGTCTACTGCGAATTTGCTTAATGGAACAAGCGGAAGTTGTCGGGCCTGACTCTGGGTGAACCAATCGCAACGATCCGTCGACCCTTCTTTTTCGGGCACAAGTTCGAACGTATCCAGAGTCACATCGTAGATGATCCCAATGTGATGTACTGAATCATAGGGACGCTCGATACTGCGCATGTATATATGAGAGAACACCGTGGCGAGCTGGAATGCCCTGATATCCACAGCGCCTGTCTCCTCTTCCAACTCCCGAAGCAATGCAGTATCTGGATGTTCACCCCATTCAATACCTCCGCCAGGCATTGTCCACCGCCCTTCATCCAACCCGCTAGCCACCCGAACTAAGAGAAGGCGATCTGATAAATCACGGCACAACCCATAGGCCCCGTGATATACGTGCGGAGTATCGGACTCTAAAGACATTCAACCTACTCTTTCTATTCTACTCATGGCATGAAACCCGAAAAATGACGTTTAAGCTCTCCGAGTACACGGAGAGCACCGGATGCACTGTGATAACGTTCGGGTTGAATTCTGCGATATAAACCATGGCCAAGGTCGGTCAGGATAGCGCTATAATGGGTATAAAGGCAAGCGTCCGATGCAGCAGTATCGTATTGCTGGTCCTCCTAGCGGTGGGACCGATTTCGCATATCGTGCACGGACCCATAGGGCTGACCTGGGGGGTTGCGTTCGGCCTTGTCGCCAGTCTAGTGGGCACATTGGTATGGGGACCCGGTTGGGGCCTGGTCTGGGGCCTGAGCGCGGGGTGGGCCGGCGGCGTCGGGGATGCCAATCTTCTCGGTGGCATACAGGGCATGCTCGCCGGAGGCCTGGTCTGGGGCGGGGCGGGCGGTACTGTAGGGCGACTGTTGTGGCAACCTCCCTGGCGTCTCGATCGCTCCCTCAGTTTTATTTTTTACAGCGGTCTGGTATTGCCTATACTGGGAAGCATTGTCGTGGGCCTGCTGGGCCTTTTTTTCGACGGCTTCACGTTGACCGGCGTCGGTTTTATGGTCGGCCTGTTCTTTGGCCTGGCTTGGGGCGTCGGCGGCGTGCTGGGAGTTTTGCTCGGGCATATTGTCCGCCGCAATACGTAGGCAAATAGCGCCGGATTTAACGATTTTTTTCTAGGAAAAATCGCCCCTATGATGCCGCTGCGGAATTATGCGGAAGGCAATTCATGAAACTTATTTGAGCAATACGAGCCGGCGTGTCTCCGCCTTATCCCCCGCCCGTATCCTATACAGATACACCCCACTGGCCACTCTGCCGCCAACGTTATCCCGCCCGTCCCAGCGCACGGTATAAGTGCCAGCTGAATGGACCTGGTTGATCAACGTGGCCACTTTCTGCCCAGCCAAATTATAGACGGCCAGTTCGGTCTCTTCGGGCCGCGGCACGGTGTATGCTATGACCGTACCGCCGTTAAACGGGTTGGGGAAATTCTGCGCCAAAGAGAGCCGCGCCGGCAAACCCTTGTCGGCGTCTTCAAGCACCGCCGTCCCCGTCTGTTCCAGATTATAGAACTGCACGGCGTTGCGCCACATGACCCGCTCTACCGCATCCTGCCCCTTTTGTGACACGAAGCCCAGGACCAGTTCCTGGTGCTGACGGTAGGCGCCGCGCAAATTCGATACCGGCCAATTGCTGCCGTAGACCAGGCGCTCGTTGCCGAAGGCCTGCCACAGTACATCCAATACCGGAGTATAAAAGTCCACCGCCACCGGTGCCGGGGTCCGGCCCGACTGTTGGAATAAGCCAGATAGTTTGCAGTAGACATTGGGATAGGCCGCCAGCCGTTGAATGGCAGCAACCCAACCAGCATCGGGGCTTCCACCTGTTACCCGGATTCCACTTAGGTGATTGAGCATCAGCTTCAAATCAGGCGCGGCCACGGCCAGGGCTTCGACATCGGACAGGGACATGCCCGACAGCAATACGTCCGCCGCTAACCCTCGGTCGGCCAACAGCTGCAGATTCGCAATCGCAGTCTCATTCAACTCTTCCTCCGGCAGCCTCTTGAGGCGGACGCCAACAAAGCGCTCGCTGGCAGAAAAGCGCGCCACCTGGTCGGCGAAATCAGGCGACCCGACGTCTAATTGCCCCACGACCGCGTAGGAGAACGGGGCTTCCCGGGTCTGATCCAGCAGCCACTGGTTGTCCTCCACCCACGGGCTGGCCTCAACAACCACCGCTCCCGTCACGCCGACCGGCGCGGCTACGGCATGGAAATCCGCCGGCAAAGTGGGTCTGTAGAGAATGCTTTCGCTGCCCGGCCAGGGGATACCTTCCGGCCTGGTAGGGTCAAACAGGTGAATATGGGTGTCAATGATACGCGCCGGCTGGAGTAGGGTCAGTGGCTCCGTAGCTAACGGCGCATCCTGTGAAGTCTCCACCGTAGGGGCGACCAGACGAAGGTTGTCGATATAGAGCGGCCCCTCTTCAAAGCCACCCAGAAAAAGGATCCACCGGAGCCCGTCGTCGACGTTGAGATCCTCTATGGGGATGACCACCTCTTGCCACTCCTTTAAGGCCGTGTCCACCTCAATATGAGGAAAGCTAACCGCCGACGGATGCCCTCCGGTGGTGTTGGGAAATAGGTGGATGGTGCGGTTCCCCGATCCGTTGACATCCGCATTGCCGCCAATGCGCAACTGCCCCCCGATTTCCGGCACAATGGCTTCCCCCAGGTGCATAGAAAATGCCAGCCCCGTATAGGCGCTAATGTCTAAAGCATCCGGCGCTATAAAGCGGATGGCGCGAAAATTGCCGCGCAGTGCCACGGCGGATTCGCCCTCTGCCACCTCCCCGGTTGCGGCCAGGTCGACGTGCTGGGGACGGGTCGGAATTACCTGCCAACCGGCACCGGGCATATCGTCGAAGGCCACCAGATCGCCGCCGGGCTGAACTTCGAACGGGTGTTGGAGTTCAAAACGCTGAATCCGATCGGCCGTCGGCTGCGACGTATGTATCTTCAAGAACTTTATCCCGGCCTGGTTGGTCAAAATTACCTCGGCATCCAGCAGATAGGTACTGTCGTCAATCGTCGCCAAGGGCAGGGCCCCGGGACCGCCGATCGCGCTCAAGTCGGCGACCACTTCTGGCTGCTCCCCCTCTGGATCGAGCCCCTCTAGACGGATTTGTCCGTTGAGCTGGACGGTCGATTCGCCCCGTAAACGGGTAGGCAGCGGCTCCAGCCACCGGGCGCTGAAACCGCCGGCACGGATGCGCACGATAACATGGTTGAACCAATCGCTGCTGACATAGAGGTTGCCCGCCGGATCGCTGGCCAGCCCCACCGGCTTACCCCACTGACTGCCGTCGCGCTCAAAACCGGTGATAAAATCTTCCATTTGCATGGCACCGGGCGGACCTGTCAGCGAGACCACCCGGTAACCAGGCACCCCGGAATTATTGCCGCCACGAATAGCGACCAGGGCCGCATTCTTATAGCGTTCGGGAAAGGTCTCTCCGGTATAGAAATGGATCGCCATCGGCGCCCAACGCGCCGGCAGCAGTGCCGCCGGACGCTGCATGCTGTTGACCTGCAGCGAATCCGCCGCACTGAACGGCGCAAGGGTGTTGTTGTAGCTTGAGACGTTGTATATATCGGTCCAGGCCCGGTAGCCGTAGGCCAGGGGCCAACCGTAAAAGCCACCGTCGCGGATGATATCGACCATCTCGGGCGGTAGACTGGGGCCCTGGCGGTCGTGGCCATTGTCGGTGGCCCATAATTCATTGGTCTGCGGGTGCAACGCCAGCCCTATGGCGTTGCGCAGACCGGTGGCGAAAATCCGTCTCCCCGTGCCGTCGGCGTTGAATTGCAGGATAGTCGCCCGCTCCTGGTCTTCTTCTTTGCACAGATCACAGGTTGAGCCGATCGAGACGTAGAGCTTGTCGTTTATCTCATCAAAAAGAATAGTGCGCGTGCGATGCTGTTTGGCCGGCGACAACAAAGCCAACGGCGCTTGCTCGGTCTCGTAGACTCCGTCGCCGTCGGTGTCGCTAAACCGTCGGACGGCGTGGCGGTCACCGACATACAGATCGCCTTGGTAAAACTGCAGGTTGTTTACCCACCACAGATTCTCCACTACGACGATCGTGGTATCGGCGACCCCGTTGTTGTCCCGGTCGGGCAGGGCGACGATCTGTCCGGTCATCTCCTCCAGGGGCGGTATATCATTGTCGTCGTGCGGCGGGTTGAATTGGCCCGCGCCACCGGTTTTCATATTCGCCACGTGCAGCACCCCATCCGGGCTCCAAGCCATAAATCGGGGCCCCCGTAACCCCTTGGCGGCAAAGACCTGGGCGGTAAAGCCGGCGGGCAGGTCAAGGGCGAATCCCGGACTGATTTCTGCCTGCAACGACTCCGGCACCTGGAGCGGGACCGTGACTAAAGGCCGGTCCACCTTAGGGGTCAACTGAACGGAGCCTGGGGGGTAGGTATCCGGCGTCTCCGGCTTGGGCCCGGGCATAACTACCATGGTGCCCCACTGCTTCAGCCAGGTGCGCTTGCCGCGCTCGCCGGCCCACCAATCCTCGTGATGAAAATTGGCCCCGTTGCCCTCGCCCTGCCATTTTTCGTCGAGATCGCCCACGGCCACGTTGAGCCCCATCTCCCATACCCCCAATTCCGGCGACCAGTATTCACCCGGTCTTACCTCCAAACAGGGGTCAGGGCTGACTTTCCATTCGATGACATAGCCGCTGCCCTCCGTTGCCTGGTCTTTGAGGCGGACAGACGCCTTCATGGCGCCGCTTTCGATCCAAGCGGTATAGTTTGGTCCAGGCGTGGTCGCGATTGCGCGGCTCGCCGGCCAGCAGGCCGCCCCGGTCCAAGCCGCCCATACGCGATTTGTGGGTACTGGCCACCATTTGCCAACTGCTGCCGTCGCCCCAGGCGATTTGCCCATCGATGGTGTTCCAGCGGTACGCGGCATTGAGCAAAAGCTCCACCCCGTCGCCCAACCAGGGCCACCCCTGAGGGGTCAGACTATGGGCGTCCGAATTCCCGTCCGGCAACCAACGTTCGGTGTCGGTGCCGTAGATAAGATCGTCCGTCACATCGAAGGCGAAGTAGAAATCGCGGCCGTCGTGCTTAATCCAGACCGTAGCATCCAGGTCGGCGGACCGGGCCACGGGGCTAAACTGAGGAGTCCACCCACTGAAATCATCCAGCGCCACCGCGTCGGCGTATTCGTCCTGTCCGATAACACCATCAAGCGTCGGCGTGGAACCGCGATAGACAAACACTTTTTTAGGCCATAGGCCACCGTCTACGGCCGTTGAAGCTGTAATGATAAAAACTAAAAATACGAGGTAGGGTAAACGCACGAATCTCACTCCGTAGATAGCTGGATTTTCCAAACACGGCCAAATAAAAGGGGTCAGTATATACTGAAACAGGTGGTTGTATTTTTTGGCCTTTGCTTCTAGGCTACACCGACCAAACGGCCCAATTTTCTATGTAATATTCTCCTCGATTTCATTTCAAGACCACCACCTACTCCCCCACCACCAGCGGCTCCTGTCCGGGCGAAAACGCCTCGGTATGGGTCACCTGCACGCCTTTGGGCAAAGGCACAGGGCCATGACGCAGCGGATCGTCGGTGGCTTCCATCCAATCGGCCAATTCGCCCCGCAAGCCGCTTTCAATCTCCGCCAAGTCAGGCCGCCCAAGCAGATTGTTCTGCTGATCGGGATCAAAATAGATATCGTACAGCATTTCCTCGTGCCGCGGCTGGTCCGGCCAATCGTGTTCCAACAGATCGAATTTGGCCGGGGTATCGTCGGTATTGGGCAATACCAATTTCTGCCGCCCGTCAAAACGCCGGATATAAATATGCCGCTGGGTCCGCACTGCCCGCATCGGCTCGTAGGCAGCGTGAAAGGTCTGCTCGAAATAAAGCCGTTCGCGCAAGCTATCGACCTGGCCATTTATCAGAGAAAGCAATGATTTCCCCTGCAACCACTCGGGCTGCTCCAGACCGGCCAGCTCGCACACTGTAGGAAATAGGTCCAACAGCGATACCATGGCGTCAAAAGCCCCGCCGCCGGTTAAATGACGCGGCCCCCGCGCCATAAAAAAAACCGCGTTGCCGTGCTCGCCGACATTGGCGATATGCAGCGGCCACTGCAAACCGTGGTCGCTGAAGGCAAAGACATAGGTATTATCGTCCAGACCGGTGTCGGCCAAGGCGTCCAGAATGGCCCCAAAACAATCGTCCATCTGCCGCGCGCTGCGCTTGTACCCGGCAGCCATTGCGCGCAATTCTGGCGTATCGGGAAAGGGCCTGGGCACGGTGCAGTGGTCGGGATTTTCGGCCGGGTACTGTTCGGGCTGCGGCTCGGGGTAAGGAGTATGGGTCTCGGTGGTGCCAACGTTGAGGAAAAAGGGCCCGTCCGGCCCCGATCGCAAATAGTCGCAGACCGCCACAGCCACGTCCGCCGCTTTGGCACTGCCATCGCGCGTCAATACCCGGTCGTAGCCGACTCCGTCGGCGGTGGAGTGCTGGTGGGCAGCAACGTGCTCGGTGCCGCACAGGGCGGTGCTATAGCCCTGAGCCCCCAAAAAACGCGCAATATGGCGCTCGGGCTGGGCCAGGGCAAAACCCCGATGAGCCAACCCCAACATGCCGCTGTTGTGGGCGTACTGACCGGTGAGGAAAGCAGCACGACTGGGCGAGCAGGAAGGGGCCACCGAGAAAGCGCGGCGGAATAAGACCCCCTCCCGCGCCAGCCGCAGTAAATTGGGGGTCGGCACCGCATGGCCATAGGGCTCGACAAAACGGCCGCTATTGTGGCTGTGGAGAAAAACTATATTGGGACGAGAAGCTGCATTCATGACTTGACCTGCTGATGCCTTGGGGTGCTGGGAGACCTTCGCTGTAGGAATGTTACAAAATATTAATATTTATAATTTTGAAATTAATAAACAATGACTCGCCCCATTCACCCTTTCATCCACGTCTTGCAGACAAACATTAAGTGAAATAAAAATAGCACCTTTCAAAAGGAATTTGAAAGGTGCTACAATTTTGTCGGGAAGCTTCTCGGGCCTACAACTATGGAAGGCAATCTATCGTGAAGTTGGTCAGCGCCTAGGCGACTATCGACCTCAAGCCGCAATAGCCCCGAAAACGAGGCCCCGTAAAAATAACCACGGGTTTTACCCCTTTACTGCCCCTGCCGCAATGCCACGCACAAATAGCCGCATGGTAAACAGGAACACCAGCACCAACGGCAGCGAAGCAATCGAATACCCCGCCATCATCTCGCCCCACTGCTTGACATATTCCCCGTCCAATTTTATCAGCCCCGCCGCCAAGGTCAGCAAACTGTCGTCGCGGATAATAATGAAGGGCAGCAAAAAGTCGTTCCACACCGAAATGAACTGCAAAATCGCCAGCGTCGACAGCACCGAGCCCGACATTGGCAGGACAATATAGAGCACCTGTCTAAAGGGCGAGGCCCCATCGACGTCAGCGGCATCGAACATATCCTGCGGAATTTCCTCGATAAAATTGCGCAGGATAAAAATCTGTACCACCTGCGCCCCCGAGACGCCAAGTATAATTAGCGCCCACAAGCTGTTAATCAGGTTCATATCGCGCAGCAAAATAAACAGCGGCACCAAATTGGCCACCCCCGGCATCAGCATCAAAACGAGGAAAAAGTACCACAGAAAAGTCCCCCCGGGCAGGCGGTAACGGGCAAAGAAAAACGCCGCCGCCGTCGAACATACCAGCGCCAGGACCACCGCGGTTACGGCGACCACAATAGTATTGAAGATATAGGTACCCACCGTATCCCAGGCCACCCGCCAATTTTCCCAGTGCCAGGTCTCGGCGGTGCTGAGTCGCACTTGCGGCCAGCCCTCTTGCCCCGGTTGCAGCCCGGCCTCGACCGCCTCGCGCGCCAATACCACCTCCTGCGGGTCATAGGCCTCCGACGAAGCCGGCCTGCGGTCGAAGGTCTCCACCAGCCCCCCCAAGGGCAACGGCGCAAAGGGAGCGTTATTGAATTGCTTATTGTTTTTAACGCTAATGGCAAAGGTCACGTAGAGGGGGAAAAAGGCAAATAATAGCACCCCCCATATGAACAGATGCTTAGTCGCTTCATTCCACCGGGTGCGCACCCTATTTCTCCACCCGCACAAAGCGGTTATTAATTTCGGTGAGTAGCAAAATAAAGAAGAATACCACCAGGCCAATGGCGCAGGCCTTGCCGGCATAGAGTTCAACAAAAGCACTGCGGAACATATACAGGCCCGGGACCAGGGCCACCCCACGGGGCCCGCCGCTGTCCCCCAACAACACGAGGATCTGGCCGTAGGTCTGCAGGGTGCCGATGATCATTAGCACCAAATTGATCCGCACCTGGGTCAAAATGAGCGGCATTTCGACATAGAGGAACTTTTGCAGAGAGGTCACCCCGTCCAAATCGGCGGCCTCGTAGACGCTTTCGGAAATCCCGGCCAATCCAGTCAGGTAGATCAATACGCCCACCGTACCGACCCAGGGGAACCCCCAGAAGATAAGCGAGGGGATCACCAGCGAAGCGTCGCCCAACCACGACGGACTGGAACCGGCGTGGAATACGCCCCAGTTGAAAAGCCCGTCCATCCACACCAGCACGTCGATTAACCCGGTGCCCTCCAGAAAGCGATTCAGCAACCCCTGGGTCGGATCGAAGAACGACTTCCACACCAATAACCCGACCATGGCCGGAACAATCATCGGGACGACAAATAAAACGCGGTAGGCGTATTGCCACTGTTCGCTTTTGAGCCGGTGAATCACCACGGCGGTGACGATCGACGGGACCATTTTCACCAAGTTGGCCAGCACCAGAATAAAGGTCACGCCAAAACCGCTCCACAAAGTGCGGTCGCCGGTGGCGTTCATCGATTCATAAAAAAACCACAGAAAGCCGTATAGAATCAGGATACCTTGGATCCACTGACTCCAGCCGGCGCGAAAAACGCGGTGCACCGCCAGTCCTAGCACGGTGGCGATAAAAGCGCGACCTACCCAGTCTTGCGCCTCGGCCACATCCAGGTGCAACACCCGCCCCGAAGACCCAGCCACCCACAGCACCAACCCCACCGCCCCTACCAGTCCGGCTAAGCCCCAGGGCGCCCAGCGGGCCAACCACAGCGGCCGACCCACCAATACCGCCGCCAACAAAACCACCCACACCGCCATGACCAACCACAGCGACGGGGCCCACCCCAGCAACTGATGGAAATTGTAGAGGCCGACAAATTCCTTGATATAGGAGCCGTTCCAGCGGAAAAACGCGTGGTACATAGCGCTGGCAGCCGGGAAATAAGACAACAGCCCCACCAGGGCGGCGGCCGGCAGGACAAATAAATACAGGCGCCAGAATAACTTCAGGCGCCGCAAGTCAACCATTTTAGCCATCGCGCGCCTCTTCCCCCAACCCTAGATCAATCTTGATATGGCGTTGGATTTCCATTGCTTTGGGCGCCTCTCGCCGCAGCAAATCATCCCACTGCAACAACCGGTGGGCATTGCGGTAGCGCCGCATGCGCATTTCCCACAGGTATACCATTTTGCTCTCCACCGCCGCGCTGCCGCTGTCGCGCCCAAAGACGTAGCCACCCAACTGGTGCGACAACGACATCTCCTGGGCCTGCCGCTCTTCCCACTCGTGGTTGAGCAGGCGCTCGAATTCCTGCGCCATGGCCTGGGGCATCTGTTTTTCGAGCATGGCGGCAAATTGCGCAAAATCTATTTTATGCTCGACCAACTCCCAATTAGCCTGGGTGTATACCGCCGTGCAGGGACCGTTGCCCACCAGGCGGTAGATATCCCCGGTCCAAAAACCGATCGGGTTGCGCACAAAAGGCTCCATCAGCGGATGCGACTTGGCCCCTTTGATAGCCGGGGGCCAGCGCGACAGCGTATTGAAACGCTGGTTATTCTCCTGCGAAGTGAGGAATTGCAAAAAACGCAGAGCCACCTCTGGATGCTCGCTGAATTTGGACACGGCCAGCCTGAATACCGCCGGAGCCCCCGCCTCACTGATCCGGCCGCGCACGTACTGGCCAAATTCGGGATCCTGGCGGTTGGGACGCGGGAAATCGACAATGCCCATGAGAAAATCCACCTGGGTGGCAAAACTCATGGCATCCCAACTGCCCGAGGCGCAAAAGAGGGCTTTACCCTGGGTAAAGCGGAATTGCGCTTCCATACGATCCATGGCCATAAAGCCCGAAGGGAAATGCCGCGTGATATTGGCCAGGGTCAACTGGTCGGCCTCAAAGCGGGGGTCGTAAAAATCGAAATCACCCCCGGCATAGGCCATCAGCACCTCTTCGTTGGCCCCGAAGTTGCCGTCGAAATCGCGGTCGTTCTCCAAAATCAAATCGAACAGGGTCGCCGCCCGCATATTGCCGAATACCGAGGCCTGGAAGCGCGAGGCGGCGATGGGCACCAGATCGGTCCGCCCCTGCTCTTCGGCCCATTGGCTAAAGCGCTGGCACATTGCCAGAAATTCGCGGTATTCAGTCGGCGGCGTCCCCGTGCCCAGGGCCTCGCGCATCAAGTGCTCGTTGTAAAACAGGCGCACCGACAACGTGCTGGACGAGGCCCCGTAATACTCCAGATCGGCCTGGTCTATCGAGCCGACCATGCCGTCGAGATAGGTATCCATCCACGGCACGCCCTCTAGGTCAGTGCCGACGTTATAGGGGTTGGGCCGCTGCACGTCCTCGGTATTGCTGAGGAAAAAGCGTGGCACCGTGCCCTGGTCCTCGCGCCCCAATTGCACCAAATCGGGCAGGGTTTTGCCAATCCCCTGGGTCTGCACATACTGTTTGTACACCCGTTCGGAAATGGCGTTCTGCACCACCCGCACCTGCTGCCCGGTCTCGGCCTGATAGACCTTTTCAAAGCGGCGCGCAATATCGTCGAAGGCCTCGCGGAAACCGGCCTCCAACTGCCAGTGTACCACGCGCAAGGTCGCCCTCCCGATATCGCTTTCCTCCGAGCGCACGGCAAAGACGCGCCACAGCGATACGCCAAAAGAGACGATTAGGATGACCACGGCCAGATAATCGGTCCAGCCTCGTCCACTCCTCTGCTCACTGGCCATGGGATAACCGTCCTTCCTCGCCCAACTGGTCGGCCCGCAGGCGGGCGAAATGGGCCTTCTGCGACGAGGGAACTTCCTCGGCCAACTGGCGGTAGTAGCGCTGGGCCGCATCGGGGTCGTCCAATTCGACCTCGTGCAGACGCGCCAATTGGAAAAGGACCATTTCCTTAACGCTGATATTGTTAATGCCCGCCCGATATTGACTGTCCAGCGCCTCGGCCAATTGGGAATAATCGCCCAAAAACAGGGCCATTTCGGCGCGCAAACCGTGAAATACCCCCGCAAAAGCCGACCCCTGTAGGCGCTCACTCCACTCCTGGGCCTCGGCCAGCCCCCGGGCCAATTCACCCCGGTCGGGCTTGTGCATATAGGTAGTCAACAGGCGCAATATGGTCTCCTGGGCCAACGCCGCCTGGTGCGGCAAAACGGCCAGCGCCTGGCGGTAATAATCGCGCGCCGCGGCGAATTGGGGCGGGTCCAATTCGGCGTGACAATCGCCCAACCGGGCCAGGATCAAGCCGCGCCAGGTGCTATCTTGACCGACCTCATCCAATAATTCCTGATATTGCTCCAAGGCGGCTTCCGGATCGCGGCCGGGCATCTGGTACTGGGTAATAAAGGCCTGCCCCAACAGCGCCTGCCAGCGCTGCACTTGGGTTGCGCCCTGAGCATCGGCGGCCCGATCAAATAATCGGTCGGCGTTGGCAAAAGCCTGCAAACCGTATTCCTCCCAAGCCAGATCCAACAATGCCTGGGGCGCCTCCTGGGCCACCAACGGGCCGATCCCAAGACCGGACAGAGCCAGCACTAGTAGCCCCCCTCCAGCTAACCGAGCCCGCAAGCTACCCTCGGCAGCCATCAAATACGCTCGGCGGCGGCAAAACCCAGCAGTCGCTGGCCAATTTCATCGCGCACCCGGCGAAAGACCGGCAGGCGCTCGGCGGCCGTGCCCTGGGCATCGGCCGGATCGGCGAAACTCCAATGTATCATCTGCCCTTCTCCCGGGAATACCGGACAGGCCTGACGGGCGCTGTCGCACACAGTAATTACGTAGTCAAAGACGCTGTCGAAATAGCGATCCAATAGGTCCGATTGTTGCGCCGAAATGTCAATCTCAATCTCGTCCATCACCTGCACCGCAAGGGGGTTCAAGCCAGCCGGATGAGTGCCGGCGCTAAATACCTCCGCGCGGTCCCGGGCCAGGTGCCGCAGCCACCCTTCGGCCATCTGGCTACGGCACGAATTGCCAGTACACAAAAATAACACGCGCTTCTTCATACGGCTTCCATCAATCCCTTCATATAGCCCACAGCAAAAATCTTACCCAGCATCGAATAGCCATCATTGGCCCCTTCGTCCCCGGCCAGATAGGGCGCGTGGTCAGGGCGCATTACACCGCTAAAGCCAATATCGCGGTAGGCCCGCATGGCCGCCAGCATATCCGTTTTGCCGTTGTCGTGAAACGTCTCCCGAAAAGCAGGCACTTGCCCCTGCACGTCGCGGAAATGGACAAAGTGGATGCGATCCCCAAAGCGCCGGATAGTCGTCGGAATATCGGCCCCCATCTCGGCGAAACAGCCCTGACAAAAGGTGAGCCCATTACAGGGGCTGTCGACCAACTCGATCAAGCGCTGGAAATCCTCTACCTTGCGCAGGATACGGGCCGAGCCGCGCAGCGATAGCGGTGGATCGGCTGGGTGCATGGCCAATTTGACGCCTTCGGCCTCGGCCGCCGGTACTACCCGACGTAGAAAGTACTCGAGGCGCTCCCACATCTGCTCGTCGGTGAAACTCTCCCCCTCCAAGGGCGGCCCCTTGTCGAGCAGGGCCGCGTCAAAGCTGCTCACCAGGGCCCCGCCCCGCTCCCGCGTCGTCATTGAGGTCCGCACCACCCCGTCGCCCGGCCGCCAGACCATGAAATTGTAGCACAGCGTCTCGATAGCGGCGGCGGCCATTTTCTGCAGCGCCCGCTTCACCCCCTCAATCTGGGCGTCGCGCCCCTGGGCGCCCAGAACAATCTGGTCCATGTGGACGCCACCCTCAATAACCGAGAGGCGCAGGCCAGCGTCCTCAATGCGACTGCGCAACAAAATCAACTCGCTGGCATCCCCTTCCGGCAACGCGCCGACCATATCGGTGGCGCCCAACTGGGCCGCCAATTGCATATACTGGTCGGAAAGAGGACGCAGCATCAAGCCAATTTTCATACCCGCTCCTGCGGCAAAGAAAGGGCAGAGCCCATAGGCCCGACCTCTATATAAACCTGCATTAACCTACCTTGCCCGGCCCGCCCTGTCCAGCGCAATACCCCAGCTCAGACTCCAAATTCGCCCATCACTACAAAATACCGACAATAACAATAATAATTATTGACAATATAGATACTCGGAATATTTTAGATCACAATGACGACTTCCAAGACCACTTCCAATCCCGAGCAAATATCCGTCCAGTCCGCCAGCCAGCGATTGCGTAGAGCCGGATATCGGATCACGCAACAGCGGCTCGCCGTTTACGCGTTTCTCCACGGCAGCGGTTCACACCCGACCGTCGAGGAAATCCACGCGACCGTTAAAGACGCGTTTCCAAAGATTAGTGTCGCCACCGTCTACAAGTCGGTCGAGTCGCTCGTGGACGTCGGCCTGGTGAAACCCATCTATCTGGGCCACGCCGCGACCCGCTACGACGCCTCGTCCCAAGAGCACGCTCACTTCCGCTGCATCGCCTGCAGCCAGATCATGGATATACCCATGGACAAATCCCCAAGTACCAGGGACGGATTAGATCGCTGCGAAATTATCGGGTCGAGCGTAGAATTCTACGGCTTTTGTCCGGGCTGCCGCAGACACAAACTCGGTCTTGCCCCGGACTAAAACACCTCTGTATTCTCAATTTCCCAGGGTTTCGTAGACACCCCGAAACCTGCACCCTTACCATTAGCAAAAAACTAAACAGGAGTTGGAGAAATATGGCGAGCAATGGCAAATGCCCAGTAATACACGGCTCTCAGGCACGTGGCACCACGGCAAACCAGCACTGGTGGCCCAATCAGCTCAACCTGAAAATGCTGCACCAAAACACCCCTCAAAGCGATCCCATGGGCGAGGACTTTAACTACGCCGAGAAATTCGGCAAACTCGACCTGGATGCCGTGAAAAAGGATATCGAAGCGGCGATGACGACGTCGCAGGACTGGTGGCCGGCCGACTACGGCCACTATGGCCCCCTCTTCATCCGCATGGCCTGGCACAGCGCCGGCACCTACCGCGTTGAAGACGGCCGCGGCGGCGGCACCTCCGGCACAATCCGCTTTGCGCCCCTCAACAGTTGGCCCGACAACGGCAACCTCGACAAGGCGCGCCGGTTGCTCTGGCCGATTAAACAGAAGTACGGCAGCAGCCTCTCGTGGGCGGACCTGATGATCTTGACCGGAAACGTCGCCCTGGAGTCAATGGGATTCGAGACCTTCGGTTTTGCCGGCGGACGCGAGGATGTCTGGGAGCCCGAAGAGGACATCTACTGGGGCTCAGAGACCACGTGGCTGGGAGACGAACGCTACAGCGGCGACCGGGAACTCGAAAATCCGCTCGGCGCCGTTCAGATGGGTCTGATCTACGTCAACCCAGAGGGTCCCAACGGCAACCCCGATCCGGTCGCGGCAGCCAGGGACATTCGCGAAACCTTCGCCCGCATGGCCATGGACGACGAAGAAACGGTTGCCCTTATTGCCGGGGGACACACCTTCGGCAAGGCCCATGGCGCTGGCGATGCAGCCCTTGTTGGCCCGGAACCCGAAGGCGCCAGTATCGAGGAACAAGGCCTCGGTTGGAAGAACAGCTTTGGCAGCGGCAAAGGCGGTGATACCATCACCAGCGGCCTGGAAGGAGCCTGGACCACCGAGCCGGCCAAATGGGACAATAATTTCTTCGATAATCTTTTCAACTACGAGTGGGAACTGACCAAGAGCCCCGCCGGGGCGCAGCAGTGGACGCCCACAGATGCAGCGGCACAGAGCACCGTACCAGATGCGCACGATCCATCTAAGACCCATGCCCCGATGATGCTGACCACAGATTTGGCCCTGCGGTTCGACCCGGCCTATGAGCAGATCTCGCGGCGCTTCCACGAAAACCCGGACCAGTTCGCCGACGCCTTCGCCAGAGCGTGGTACAAACTGACGCACCGCGATATGGGCCCACTCTCGCGCTTCCTCGGCCCAGAAGTACCCCAGGAAGAATTGCTGTGGCAGGATCCCGTTCCCAATGTCAATCACGAACTGATCGGTGAACAGGACATCGCCACCCTCAAGGGCCAGATCCTGGCCTCGGGCCTGTCCACGGCCCAATTGGTCTCCACGGCCTGGGCCTCGGCGGCAACCTTCCGCGGCACCGATATGCGCGGTGGGGCCAACGGGGCGCGCATTCGCCTCGCCCCGCAAAAGGATTGGGCCGCCAACAACCCGGCCCAACTGGGCGATACGCTGCAAACTCTGGAAGGGATCCAGACCGCCTTCAACAGCGCCCAGTCGGGCGGCGTGAAAGTCTCGCTGGCAGACGTGATCGTTCTGGGCGGATGCGCAGGCGTTGAAGACGCAGCCAAGAAGGCCGGGCACGAGATACAGGTCCCTTTCTCACCGGGCCGCACAGACGCCTCGCAGGAACAAACCGACGTGGAGTCTTTCGCCGTGCTCGAACCCACCGCCGACGGGTTCCGCAACTACCTGGGCAGCGACCAGCGGCGGTCGGCCGAGGAACTGCTGGTGGACCGGGCGCACATGCTAAACCTAACCGCGCCCGAAATGACGGTGCTGGTAGGCGGCCTGCGCGCCCTCAACGCCAACACCGGTCAGTCCGAACTGGGCGTCTTCACCGATCGGCCCGAGACGTTGACCACTGATTTCTTCGTCAACCTGCTCGACAACAATACGAAGTGGGAGAAATCCTCCAAATGCGAACACTTCTTTGAAGGCGTAGACCACAGCACCGGCCAGGTCAAGTGGACCGGCACCGCCGTCGACCTCGTCTTCGGTTCAAACTCCCAACTCCGAGCCATCGCCGAGGTCTATGCCTGCGACGACTCGCAGCAGGCGTTTGTGGACGATTTTGTCGCTGCCTGGAACAAAGTAATGAACCTCGACCGCTTCGACCTGGCCTAATCTCAGCCAGGACCCGTAACCGCAATGGCTCACGCACATCGTGCGTGAGCCATTGTTTTTTGCTCTAGGCAACAGACCGAGCTATGGCGGATGCCTTTGCTGTATCTCCGAGGAAATACCGCTAAACATCCGACCATCAGTACATCAAACTGATATTAGCCAGCCAATTCCGCCGAAAGGTTAATTTCCGTTCCGGCGTAGAGCCGCGAAATCGGGCATTTTTCCTTCGCGGTTTGCGCCAGTTCAGCAAATTTGCCCGCATCAAGGCCGGGAACCACGGCCTTGCAGACCAGATCGATCTGGGTAATTTTCGGCCCGCCATCGTCCCCCAAATGCACCGAAGCCGTCGTTTCAACACTCGTCGGGGTCAAGTCTTCTCCCGTTATAAGGGCCGAGAGAAACATCGAATAGCAGCCGGCGTGGGCCGCCCCGACCAATTCCTCCGGGTTGGTTCCTTCGCCTTCCTCAAAGCGAGAAACAAACGTAAAAGGGCCTTCAAATGCCCCGTACTTCATTACCCCGTTGCCTTCTTTCAATGTGCCCTGCCATCTGGCAGTTGCCTGACGTGTAGCCATGATTTCTCCTGATCGGATTGAGTGGATGAAAATTGCGCCTTGCGCTGGCGCTTCCCAAGTTACGCAAAAAATATAGGTTCCCCCGCTACTGGGCGAAAGAACGCGGGCCTGCATTTGCGCCGCCGTCCTCCGACTTTTTAATTTTCTTTGGGACGCAAGCGGTAAATGGAACAATTTGGCGCCGCGGTGCCCACATTTATCGAATTTTCCTATTCTTTCTGCCGCCCGCCCTTCACCGAGGATAGACCTATCGCCCACTCCCCCCGGATCCTCTTCCTGACCCGCCGTTATCCGCCCTGCCTTGGCGGTATTGAGACCCACTCGTACCAGCTCTACACCCACCTTTCCGCCCAGGGGCCCGTCCACCTGGTGGCCCTGCGACAACAATCGCTTCTGCACCTAGCCTGGTTCCTGCCCTGGGCACTGCTCAAAGCGCTGTGGATTCTGGCCCTACAGCGGGTAGACGTGGTTTATTTCAGCGACGGTGTCATTGCCGCGTTGGCCCCTCTGCTGCGCCCTTTTAGCCGGGGTTTGTTGGTGGCCACTATTCACGGATTGGAGCTGACCTACCCCAATCCGCTGGCCAATCGCCTCATCCGCTGGGGGGTAGATTGCTGTCAGCGCATCGTCGTCGTCAGCCGCCTCACCGGCGATATCGCCCAAGAGGCGGGCATAGCGGCAGAAAAACAGCGCGTCGTATACGCCGGCATGGAACCTCTGGAACTGCCCGCCGCACAGGTCGAACCGCTCAAACGACGCTTTGAAGAGGAATACGGGCTCCGCTTTGGCCACGACCGCATCCTGCTCAATTTCGGCCGCAAAGTGCCCCGCAAAGGCGTTGCCGCCTTCATCGAAAAAGGCATGCCGCTGCTGGCCCCCGATATCAAGCTCCTCATTGGCGGCCGCGGCCCCGAAAACGAACGTCTGCCCCAGCTCGTCGAAAAACTCGGGCTGCAGAGCCGCGTCTTCGTCCTGGGCCCTCTCTCCGAAGAAATAAGCGCCGTCCTGCGCCAGAGCGCCGACCTCTTCCTCATGCCCAATGTGCACATTCCCGGCGATGTCGAGGGCTTTGGCATTGCCCCGCTCGAAAGCTTGTCGGTAGGCACCCCCGTGGTCGCCTTTGCCGTTGACGGGCTGGTGGAGAGCATTCGCGAAGGAGGCTACCTAGTCGCCGCCGACGACTACCCCGCCTTCGTCGAGCACATCCACCGCCACTACGCCCTGACGCCCCAGGAACAGGCGGCCAAAAGCGACCAAGCCCGGGCCTATGTCCGGCGCGAATACACCTGGAGTAAGAACGCGGCCCAATACCTCGACCTAGTTGAGGAATGGTTCGCCGGTAAATCTGCATAGAAGCGGTTTCCTAACTCCGCGCCAACGGCACCACACCCGCCTCTATCCAGCTCTCTCGCCAGTGCCCATGGCCTATCAATTGCGCCTCTTTTTCGCGTTGCTTAAAATCAGTGGACTCCAAATCCACCCACATCCGTCCACCCCGGAAGATACTCCATGCACTTTACCGAGCTAGACACTCCGGCCCTCACCGTCGATCTCGACATCCTGGAAAAAAATATCGACGACCTGCAGCAGGCCTGTAACCAGCTACCCATCGATCTGCGGGTACATACCAAGACCCACAAAACCCCCCAGATAGCCCGCATGCAGATCAAGGCCGGGGCCATCGGCATTGTCTCGCAGAAACTGGGCGAGGCCGAGGCCATGGCCAACGCCGGCATCGAGAATATCCTCATCCCCTACAATATCGTCGGCCGCCCCAAGCTCGAACGCCTGACGCGGCTGATCAAGCGGGAGGTCTCCACTCTGACCTTAGCCGCCGACTCGGCGACCACCGTCGAGGGGCTGTCGCGGCAGGCCGTTGACGCCGGCTGCAGCATCCGCACCATCGTCGAAATGGACTGCGGCAGCCATCGCGTCGGCGCCCAATCCCCCGCTGCGACGCTGGAACTGGCCCAGCTTATCGACGCCTTGCCCGGTCTGCAATTCTGCGGCGTCATGACCTACGCCAGCGGCCCCCAGGTCAAGCCCTACATAGAGGAGGTGCGTGCCCTTACCCAAGCGGCCGGACTGCCCTTGGAAATCGTCAGCGCCGGCGGCACCGGCAGCCAGGAATTCTGCCATTCTCTCGGCTGCACCGAAACCCGCATTGGCTCCTACGCCTACGAGGGCCTGACCCGGGTGGGCAAACGCGAGGATCTGCACCCCGACCGCTGCCCCTTACGCGTGGTGGTCACCGTGGTCAGCACTTCAGTACCGGGCCAGGCTGTCGTCGATGCCGGCATGAAAGCCATGACTTCCTATCCGCCCACTCCATACGGCTATTGCCTGGAATACCCTGAAATTTACTTTAAAGGTATGTCGGTGGAGCACGGCCACCTCGATATCACCGCTGTACAAAGCGATTTCAAGGTCGGCCAGATCCTTTCCTTCATCCCCCTGCACGGCGGGATGACTACCAACTTGTACGACTGTATCTACCCTGTGCGCGGGGGCCAAGTGGTAGACGTCTGGGAGGTGGGGGGACGGGGACGGGCGCAATAAAGCCCTGGACTCGCAAAGGACCCGGCCAGAAGAATTTTTGCCGCGGCTATAAAAATCTAATCAGACCGTACGGAAGGTACTAACGCCATGGAAATTCAGAGTAATCCACAGATTTTTGATGTCAATCAGGAAAATTTCGAAGAAACCGTTCTCAAGGGCTCGCAGGAGCGCGTCATCGTCGTCGACCTGTGGGCCCCCTGGTGCGAGCCCTGCAAAACGCTGGGCCCCATAATTGAAGAAGTCGTCACCGAATTGGGGCCCGGCATTGCCCTGGCCAAGATCAACGTCGACGAAAACCCGGCTCTGTCCCAGGCCTTCAGAGTCCAGGGTATTCCCGCCGTCAAAATCATCAAAGACGGCCAATTGGTGCAGGAATTTTCCGGCGCCTTGCCCAAAGAACAAATCGACGCCATTCTGCGCCCCCTGGTAGACGACGCCCCGACCGCCCCGGAAGAAGACCTGCTGGAACAGGCCGCCGCGCTGGCGGAAATGGGCGATACCGCCAATGCTACCCGGCTGTACCAACAAGCTCTGGAGGACGAGCCGCAAAACGGCCAGGCCCTCCTCGGCCTAGCCCGCTTGCGTCTGAGCGAAGGCCAGGTGGATGAACTCGAGGCGTTGATCGACCGGATCGAGACCGGGACCCCGGAAAAAGACCAGGGCAAAGCTCTTTTAGCGCAAGCCGAATTTGGTACCGTATGCGCCCAGGCCGGGGGCCGGGCCGCCTGCGCCCAAACCGTCCTGGCCAACTCCGACGACCTCGACGCCCGCTACGCCCTGGCCTGCTGCATGGCTGCCGGCGGCGACCACGGTTCGGCCCTGGCCGAATGGCTCAAAATCGTCGAACAAAAAAAAGACTACAAAGAAGGGGCGGCCAAAGAGGCCATGGTTTCTATCTTTCGCCTCTTGGGACGGCACAACGACATCGTCGCCGATTACCCACAACGCCTAAATAGGGCGCTGCACTAAACCATCAGACAGTCAAACACAGAGTCAAAGTAGCTGACCAACATGGAACAACGGCCCAACATCCTGGTCCTCATGTGCGACCAGATGCAATCCCAGCGTATGGGCTTCGTCGACGGCGTCGCCCATACACCTTTCCTAGACGGCCTGGCCGGAGAGGGCGTCCACTATACCCACGCCTTCACCTGCCACGGCCAGTGCGTCCCGGCCCGAGCCAGCTTCCAGACCGGTCTTTACCCGCACGAATGCGGCATTATGGCCATTTACGGCTTCCACGGCCATCAGGCCCGCCTGACCCGCAAATACCAGACCCTGGGGCATATCTTCCAGGAGGCCGGCTACCAGACTGCTTATTTTGGCAAGGCCCATTTCGGCGTCCCTCTGGCCGATCTGGGCTACCAGATAGACGGTGGCGACTATTCCATGGACGAGGAAGAAGGCCGACGTCTGGGCCTCCAGGAGGTGCCCCGCGTCCTCCGCCCCAACTACCGGGCCTGCGACCAGGCCTGCGATTTTTTGCAAAACTGGGATCAACGGCAAGGGCCGCTATTCATGACTTTCTCCACCAATTTGCCCCACCCGCCCTTCTTTGCCGAAGCCGACCATATCGACCGTTTCGACCCCCAGCAGTTGGAATTGCCGCACAGCTTTGCCGCCGAAGATTTCGCCGGTAAGCCGCCCTTCCAGCGGGCCCACGCCCTCGATGGCAGCCACGGGGCCCTCGACGAGGGCCAATTGCGCGCTGAACTGGCCCAGTACTACAGCATGATCGCCGCTATGGACGACCATTGCAGCCGCATTGCCGAGCATTTCCGTCGCCTCGATATATGGGACAATACCCTGGTCCTGTTTTGCGCCGATCACGGCGATATGATGGGGGCCCACAAAATGCGCCTCAAAGGAACCCTGCCCTACGACGAACTCTACCGCATCCCCTGTATCGTCAAACCGCCCGCCGGCACCTCGCCCAAGCGCCGCGTCGTCGACGATCTGGTCTGTTCGGTGCAATTCCCCGGCACTCTCATTGAGGGGGCTGGCCTGGAATTGCCGGCGCAATTCAAAAACGGCTCGATCTACGACCGATCTTTCAACGACAGCCGACCCGACGAAGAAGGTATTTTCTACGAGCACTACGCCGCCTATTGGGGCATTCACCCTTTCTACGCCCACCGCACCCGGACCCACAAATACGTGCGTTATTACGGGCCCGATGACGCCTGCGAAGAATTGTACGACCTGGCGGCTGACCCGCACGAATTGCACAACCAGGCGGCCAACCCCGACTACGCCGCCGTGCACGCCGAATTGGGCGCCCGCGCCGACGCCTGGTGGCAGGACACCGACGGACGCGACTTGGCCTATTACGAATCGGCCGACTTCAAGGCCAACCGCCACAATCAGTTTTAGGGGTGTCTGAAATACTCGGACAATTCCGCCTAAACCCAAGCGCGGACGCAAAAACAAGGGCCATTTCCTAAAAATATAGTCACCGCAACAGCAATAAACGTCGCGCCTGGCCGTGGTCGCCGGCCTGCAACCGGTACAGATATACGCCACTGGCCACCGACCGCCCCACCTCGTCTCGCCCATCCCACCAGATCTGGTACCTGCCGGCCGTCTGTTCCCGGGCGACCAGCCGCCGCAGCAACTGGCCGGCGGTATTGTAAATAGCCAATTCGACCAACCCCGACTTGACCACTTGGTAGCTGATAGCCGTGCGGCCATTGAAAGGATTGGGCCAATTGGGCTGCAAGCCAAAAAGCAGCGGCTCGGTGCCCTGGTCATCTGCCACCACGGTATTCGGAGGCCGCGCCTCAATGGCGATTCCGTCCAGGACAAAGACGCGCCGGCCGTCCTGCTGCTGCAAACGCAGGGACAGGTGGAACTGGGTTGAATCCGGCGGCTCCAGATCGACCTCAAAGACGCGCGAGCCGATCCGTTCCATGGGCACCTCACCCAGCAATGCCACTTGCGACCGACTGCGCACAACCAAGTCGACCCCCACCACCCCTTCTTCCACCTCAACCCGTACGGGAACCGGGCGCCCCTGTTGCACCTCCAGCCCATCGCCAACAGCCGGTTGCCCGGCCACTTTCCATTGGACCCGGGGCCCCGAATCGGCCAAATAATCGAGCGTCGACTCAAGGATCCGGTCGCGGATATGGCCGACCAGGCCGTTGAGGTTAAAGGGCAAATAGACCAGCCGGCTATCGTCTTGGGCCAACCGTATACCGGCCACTTGTTGACGATTGTTGACCAGCACCGGTTCGACCTGTCCGTCCGTTTCCAGGGCGAGATGAGCCCGCAGATAGTAATCGGATTCATCGATATAGAGCGGACTGAGCTGGCGCGTTTTGGACCAAGACGATTTGACGACGTGAAGGACCTCGCGTTTGAAGGAATTTCCCACCCCGCCCGAAGCGCCGAGAGAATAGGAAATGAGTCCCAGGCGCCCGCCGCGGGCCAAAAAGCCCGTCATCGCCTCCTGTCCTGCCCTATCTAGGAACTCCCCCAACCACACCACCAGCCCCCCTGGTTTGACGTAGTGCCCCAGTAACCGCTGGTACATCTGCCCCTCTTCCGGAGCCCTTTCCAGAATGTGCAGTCCGTACCCCAGCCGCGCCGCAGCGGCGGCAAAAACCTGATGTATTTCTTCGCGTTCGCGCCCAGGGTGGTGCAGACCGATAAAGACCAGCAGCGGCGCCCGACCGTCTTCCAAAGCCGCCCATAAATACAGGTCTTCCTCCTCGAAAACAGCCCGATTGTCCGTACCCGCCAAGCGCAGCCGGGCCCGGTACAAACCCCGATCAGGGGGCTGGAAATCGGCGGCAAAAGTGGCCCCGTCCGCCGCTCCGACACGCCCCATGGGCAACTGGGCGACCAGCTCCCCATCGGTCACCCGGTGCACCACCAAGGCCGCCGTCGCCACCGCCCCGCCGACCAGCGCCTGGACCTCCACCGGCCGCCCGTGCGGCACCAGCGCCGACTGTTGTCGCAGCGCATACCCCGGAACGGCGAATTGCGTTGCGAATTCGGGGGCACTACCCTCTACCCCATAAACCAGATCGTCGCGCCAGAGGATCTCGCCGCCGTTTTTGAGCAATAGCGAAAATTCAATCTGGGTACCGGCCGCAACGGCACGGGATAGAGTCAGGCTGGGCAGCCTCAGAACCTGTTGGGTCCCCGGATAGAGCCCGACCGGCCCGGTGCGGATACGACGGCCCGTGGGCTCGACAAAAGTCGGTCCCACCGAGCCGACGGCCCAGCGCAATTCAGCCTGCAAGTGCTCGTACGAGTCGAGGGTCCAATTGGCCACTTCCACTTCCACTAGGAACGATTCGCCCGGATTGAGACGGCCATCGCTGTTGCCCGCCGTCGTCGCCACCGCTCCATCAATCAGACGGTGACGACGCACCAGCTTGCCCTCTTCTGCGGACGGGGCCTGGGGCATCCATATACCACGCACAGCGGCGCGCAATTGGTAGCCACCCACCGGCAATACAACGCGCTGCCCGGCGGCCGGATCTAGGCCAATACCGTACCAGTCCCCATCTGCCTGCAACGGCTCGAAAACCACCGGCGGCCCGGTTTCATCGGCCAAGACCACCAGACTGCCCTGCACCACCAATTCGCCGCGCCCTGGATCCTCACCGCCGGTCAAGCGGTCGCCCTGGGCAAAACGCACCCGGGTGCCCGGATGAATATACAACCGCCCTTCCGGGACGATGCGCACATCGCCGTCTACCAGAATATCGCCGGCCCAATGCACAGTCCTCTCCACTACCCCGGCCCAGCGCGGCAGGGCAATATCGAGCCTTGTTGCCATACCCCGCCGCTGCATTCGGCGCAGCGATAGGCCATCGGTCAATTCGGCTGGCAGCAGGTTCTGAGGATTGCTCGAAGGGTTGCTCGTCCGCTCGAACCGGGTTGCGTCTGCCCCGCCGAACGGATCGGTGGCATCGCCCAGATTGCCGCTACGGGCGGCCGCATAGACCTGGTCGTGGGCCCAAAAGTCCAAATTGTCGCCGCCGTATTGGGGCGCGACTATTTCTCCGCCGGGATAACCGGCATCGGCAAAAAGCCCGTCGGCGCATATCAGGTCGACGATTTTGCCGCGCTCGTCGTTATTGTTGCCGTACTGTGGACGGATATGCCAAACCAACAGCCCCTCGCCCGGCAAGTGCCTGTCGTAATAGGAAGCGCTGCGGACTCGCTGTTCAAGCAGGAAATACTCGCGGGCAATGGTGAAATTTTCGAGATTGCGAGGCGGCATCGCTATCCTGTAGACATGGCCGCCGGCATCCAAAGGCCCGACCGCCAGTCCCTCCACATCCCCTTCAATCTCGACCAGGCGCTCGTTGCCGGTACCGACCCAACCCAACTGCTCCCGGCTCCAAGCACAAAAAGGATTGGGCCCGTCGGCCCCATTCCAACCCAACGCCCCCCAACCCATCAGGCCCCAGGCGCCGATACCAGCGCTGTCGTCTTCAGGACCGTTATAGATCAAGTCGTATAGATCTGGCAGCCCCAGAGAATGGCCAAATTCGTGCGCCATCACCCCCACCGTCTGGGCCCAGTCACCCTCTTGCTGGATAGCGCCGCGATTGCGACCACCGCCCAATTTGAGCGGCTCGCCCGAAGCCCCTGTAGCACCCACCTGAAACGATTCCAAGCCGGCAATTCCGGTGGCCCCGTCTAGAAGGAATCCCGCCGGCACTGAATGCACGTTGACGAATAGATAATCGACCACTCCGTCGTCATCGCCCGAATTGGGCACCCCGTCGGGTCCGTCGTTATCAAATAGGCCCAAATCGACATCTCGGTCGACCTGACGCAAAACCTCCCGCACAAAGCGATTGTACTGACCTTCTTTCCCTGGCTCCTCGGCCAGATAGGCCGAGGCCGGCTGCTGTGAACGATAGCGCCGGCGCAGAACAGTACCCTGTAAGTTGAATTGGTCAAAGGACATGGTGCCATAGAAATGGCTCAAACTGCCCGGCTTCTCCGGCGCGAACAGGTCGGCGGCAAAAGCGGGGACTGCATCGGTGGCCAGGGGCTCGTCGGCAAAGGCAGCAAAAACCACCAGCGCCTGCACCTGGCCCTGGGAGGCCAGTACTGGGCTGGCATCGTCCATTAATTTTGCCGCTCCCGACCGCTTGTTCACGGGCCCCAGGCCAGCGCAGACAAACGGCCCGCCGGAGACAGCTAAAGCCTGTTGGCTGCCGCCCAATATTATGCCAATAAGTACTATGCAAAGAAACATCGCAACAAACCTCACCCGACCCAGCGGCGGCCAAACCACACCGTTAATTTTGCCGCTTTCAGCAAGACCGGATCCGGGGGAAATCTCCAGCCGCCCGGTTCCCTTGGCCAGCCTTGGACCACTGCCTTCAGCGCACCAGCGACAACTTGCGCGTCTGCGCCCAATCACCCACCTGCAAGCGGTAGAGATAGACTCCGCTGGCCACTGCCCGGCCCTTCTGATTGCGGCCGTTCCAACGCACCGTCCCCGCCCCGGCTAAAGCCGAGCCCGACACCACGACCGCGATCTTTTGCCCTTGCAAATTATATATCGCCATTTCAAGAGAAAGCCCCACCGCCTCCGCCGGCACCCAATAGTCGATACTGGTACCGCTGTTGAAGGGATTGGGGAAATTCTGCCCCAAAGCGAACTGCCCCGGCTCTGCAGCGACGGGCCCCTGCACCTGGGTGGAATGCACCGGATGGACAAGCTGCACCAGGGTATCGGCCGGCATGTCTCGGTGCAGAGTCTGCAGACCGTCGGGCCAAAATACGCGCACACTATCTACCCGCCCGGCCTGGTCTAGGCCGAGGTGTGGGCGGGCATCGGTCTGGCTGCAATAGCCGTATCCGGACACTACCTGGCGGAATTGGACCTGGCCCTGGGACCATACCGCTATACGCGCTCCCAAGCCCTGGGCATTGGCCTCCGGCCCCTGCAACTCCAGGCGCACCCAGCGGCGCTTGGCCGCCCGGTTGCGATAGAGCAGCGAACGCGCATTATCGGCGACAAAAAGATCCAGGTCGCCGTCGTCGTCGTAGTCGCCGTAGGCCAAGCCCCGCCCCGCACTCTCAGTGCGCAGCCCCAGCAATAAGCCCAGGGGCGCGAAAACACCGCCGTTATTCTGAAATAGCTGGTCGCCCCCGGCCCGCGGTTCCAAAGCGGTGGTCGCCGCATCCAGGTCGCCGTCGTTGTCATAGTCGTACAGGGCCACACCGACGCTTTGTCCGCCCAGATCTACACCGGCATCAACGAAACGTCCGGCATTGTTGCGATACAATTTATTGGCCGCCACCTGGTTGCCTACTACTAGATCGAGATCGCCGTCGTCGTCGTAATCGGCCCATATCCCCGCCACTTCACCGGGCTGATAGCCCAAGCCCACTTCGCTCTCCACTGGAGTGAAGCGGCGGCCGGGCAGCAGTCCTTCGTTGCGGTAGAGCCGGCTGGGACGGTTGGCCGCCTGGTTGGTCACGTATAGGTCCAGATCGCCGTCACCGTCGTAATCGCCTACCGCCGCCCCCCGGCTATTGCCGTCGTCGGCCAACCCGACCTCGGCGGCCAATTCGCTGAAACGTCCTTGCCAGTTGGCGTAAAGTCGGTTGGCCCCGCGGGCATTGGCCAGATACAGGTCGAGATCGCCGTCCCGGTCGTAATCGAAAAAGACGGCGCTGCGCCCACTCCCCCCATCGGCCAGAGTCTGTGCCGTGGCCGGACTGTCCAGCGCCTCGGCCGCCTCGGCGAAAGTCCCGTCGCCCTCGTTGAGGTAAAATAGATTGGGGCCTTCATTGGTCACGTACAGATCCAGGTCACCGTCGCCGTCGGCATCGCCCACGGCCAGCCCACGGCCATCGCCCCGGTGATTCACACCGGCACCGGCGGCTACTTCCCGGAACCCCTCCTCCCCGTTGCTGAACAACTGGTCGGCGGCGCCCTTGCGGACGTGGAAAAGATCGAGATCGCCATCGCCGTCAAAATCGAAAAAGCCGACCCCGTTGCCCAGCTCGGTGGTAGCGGGCAATTCCTCGACGATATAGGGACCAGCATCGCCGACCACCCGCACCGCCCGCACCACAGCAGAGGACTGGATCTCCTGCCCGGTCTCAACCAATTCCACCCGGATTTCCATCTCCCCGGCCTGCTCCGGCACCCAGTCGGGTAAATCCACCTGGCGCTGTTGCCCCACCGCCAGCGGCGCCTGGTCTACTTCAACGACGTACAGCACCTGTTCGCCCGTCGCCACCTGGTAGCGGACGCCAAAAGGACCTGAAACTTGGTTGCCGGCATTGACCACCACTATCCGGGAACGCAGCGGCTCCAGGCGCACCAAATCGCCCGAATGCTGCAGCCCCTCGACCTGCAAATTGGCTCGGGCCACCGGCGCGCTGTAGAGATAGCGCAGCGCCCCGTCCAGCAACCGTTGCCGATCCTGAGTCTGCAGATTATTCAGGCTAAACGGCAGATACACCGCCTTATAACCCGCATCGATATAGGCCCCCGTAATCCGGTCGCCGGTATCCAACAGCAGCGGCCGGGCCGGCGGCCAGATATCGAGCACGCCGTAGTAGGCAAATAGATCGATAGCAGTGGCATCAAAACCTTCGACGAAGCGCATTCGCGCAGCGGCGGTCCGGGCCGGCTTGTTCATATACAGCATATCTTGGAAGAAGGCGTCGATACCGGCCGACAACCGCAATTCCACCGAAGCCAGCAACAATTTCCCGCCTTGCTGTAAAAAGCGCCGAAAAGCCTCCTGGCCCGCCGCGTCCATCAGACCGCCCAACCAGACCACCACGTGCCCTTCGGCCAAATAGCGGTTGAGCAAAGGCGCAAATAAAGTACCGCCCCCGCCCGCCCCCGTATCGGCGACATCGAGCCAGGTATAATCTAGATCCAGCCCCCGCAACGTCCGGCTAAAGGCCTCGAACACGGCGGCCCGACGGTTTCCCACGCGCGGATCGTCGGCCAGGATGAGGACAGGGTTCCACCGTTCAACCAGGGCCACCGCCTGCAACCGCGTTGGACTAAAGGACACCCCCTGGGGGCCGCGCAGGCGGAAAGAAACCAGATATTGACCCCGTCTTGGGGGGTCGAAAACAGCCGAAAAAGTGCCATCCACGACCGCTGGGCCGCGCCGCGCCATGGTCTGCTCAAGCACGGGCTCCATATTGGGCAGGGCGTGGACCACCATATCGACGCCTGCGGCCGAAGTGGTCACCTGCACCTCCATAGGCTGATCCGGATCGAGCAATACCGAGCCGTCGTAGACATCGTAGCCGGGAACTTCAATTTGCACGGGGTAATCGGCGTACTCGCCCTGCACTGTCCAGGCGGCGGTCGCTTCTCCTAAGAGACTGCCCACCCTCGTCACCGAAGATCCTCGCCGCACTTCCACCACCACTTCGACCCGTTGCCCGGGAAGAGCCTGGGGACTCACAGTCAAACTGGGCAGAGCTAGCGCCCCCTTGGCCCCGGAGGAAAGCCGGAAGGACTCGGTGCGCAAGGTCCCCTTCGCCTCTCCCTGCGGCCAGGTGGGCTGCAAAAGATCACCCTCCCAGCTCAGTTCGGCCCAAACGCTCTCGTAACTGGCCAACGTCCAATTACTCACCTGCACCTCAACCTGGAACGATTCGCCCGGGGCCGGCTGGCCATCGCCGTTGCCCGCTGTTTCGGTGCCGCCGCTGTCGAGCACGCGAAACTCATCGACTACGACCCCAAAAACCCCTTCCGGCGCCCCCTCCAGGACAATGCCTGCCACCGCGTCGCGGACAACGAAATTGTCCTGCGGCAATTCGATGCGGCTGCCTAGAGCCGGATCGACTATTAATCCATACCAACTCTCTCCCGGAACCGCCGCCTCAAAGGGAATGGGGCCGCGGTTATTGCCCACGTAAATAGGCAAGATAAAATCGCCTTGAATGTGAATTTCGACTAACTCGGGATCGCGCCCTCCAGCCAGGCGGTCCCGGCCCGCCACCCGGATGCGGGCGCCGCGCTGGACCGATACCTTGCCGCCGGGCACAATAGTCAAATCACCGTCTATGAGGATATCGCCCACCCACTGGACTTCCTGGTCGATAACACCGGCCCAGCGCGCCAACTCCACATCGACCAGCATGCTATCGCCGCGGCGCTGCATATTAAGGGCGACGCCGTTTTCAGCCTTGGCCAGGACCTGGCCCGTAGTATTGGTCGAGGGATTGGTGGTCCGATCCAGGCGCGTAAAGCGGACCCCGTCGAACGGATCGGTGGCATCGCCGTCGTTGCCCGAATGGGTCTCTCTATAGACCGGGTCGTGGGCCCAGAAATCGAGATTATCGCCCCCGGCCAGCGGATCGGCCAGGCGCCCCTGGGGATAGCCGCGGTCGCTATAGCGCCCATCGGCGCAGACCAGGTCGAGCAATTTTTTCTGCTCGAACGAATTGCCGCCCCCATCCGGCCGCACATGCCAGACCAATAGGCCTTCGGCGGGCAGATTGCGATTGTAGTAATGCGAACCTCGCACCCGCTGCTCGAGCAGCAAAAACTCCCGCTTCACCGTGATATTGTCCGAGGAGGTCTGGCGCAGCAATAGCTGGTAGGCGGCCCCACCCTGGAAAATATCGGCGATTTCCAGTTGCTCGCTGGCCTGTTCAATTTCGACCAGGCGACCGTTTTCAACGCTGATCCACCCCAATTGCGCCAAACTCCAGGCGCTAAAGCCCACCGGCCCGTCGTTGCCCTTCCATCCCAGGGCTCCCAACCCCATCAACCCCCAGCGGCCTATCCCCGCCCCGTCATCGGCCGGATGCTGATCCGGATCGTGTATAAAGGTTTTGTCGAACAGGTCCGGCAGCCCCAGACTGTGGCCAAATTCGTGCGCCATGACGCCCACCGTCTGGGCGTAGCTGCCCGCCTGCAATATGGTGCCCCAGCGGCGCGATCCGGCAATGCGGATCGGACGGCCACGGGGGGTCTCGTCCTCGGTCTCGTAACGCTCAAAACCCAGGTCGGCGATACCGGTAGCCGGCCCAAGGAGAAAATTGGCCGGGGCCGATTTCAGGTTGACGAATAGATAATCGACCACCCCGTCGTCGTCGCCCGAATTGGGCACCCCGTCGGGCCCATCGTTGTCGAATTGGCCAAAATCGATATCGCGATCGGCCGCCGCCAAAATCTCCAGGACAAAGCGGCCGTAATCGCCCGCTTTGGTCGGGTCGGGCGACAGATAAGTGCTGGCCGCCTGGCGGCTGCTGTAGCGCCGCGACAGCGCTTGGCCGCCCACCTGTAGACGGCCGAATGACATGGTGCGATAGAAGTGGGCAAAACTGCCGCGCCGGGTGGGGTCGAACAAATCCTCGGCGTAGCCCGGGGCCTGGTTGCCGGCCCCTTCACCGGCGAATTGGGCAAAAATCACCAGGGCGTTCAAGTTGCCGTCGGGCTCAATTGTCTCAGTCCCCAAAACCTGGGTGCTGGTTATTTTAGCGGCTTTGTCGGGGGAGGCAGGGGCAACGTCAGCGCAGAGGAAATTAGTCCCCGCCCAGACTGGGACGGCCAGCCACAAAAGAGATAGGACCTGCAATACAATTGGGAAGCGCATGGCATCGATCCTTCTGCTATGGTGCCAACTCCAGACCTCGGTTTAATAGTAGACGTGCCACTGGGCCAAAAGGATAATCGCCCAGGGCAGACCTGGAGGAAAAGACAAAACCGAGCGACGAGTAAAATAAAGCCGCCCGGCTAGCTTTTGCACGAAGATACGATAAGGCCTAAACCGTACCAAATTTAATTGACCGGCGGCAACACCCATCCAGTCAGCGGCCAATCAGTCCACTGCTGGTTCCAGCCCCAATAGCACAACGAGAAAAGAGCGCACCCAGAAGGCGCTGTTCATATAGGGATTTTCGGCCGAAGGCCAATTGGTCCAATAGGTCTGATTGTGCGGAATCCGATGGAACCACTGGATCAGCGGTACCGACGGCAATTCCCGCAGCCAAATCTCCATGGCCTGGCGAAACAGCACCACGGCCTGGGGGTCCTGGGGGTCGAGCTGGCCCATCTGGTCTACCAGGCGGTCGAACTCTTCATTCTCCCAGCGCCAGAAAATAGACGTGGACTCACCGGTGGGCTGCACATAGCGACTGTGATACAGACGCAAGGTAAAGTAGGGATCGCGCACCGAGCCGCCGTTGCCACTGATAAAAGCCCGCGCCGTCCCCTGTGACATGCGGGTAAAGGCGTCGGGGGTAAAGCGGAACGAAGCGTCGAAACCGGCCTGCCGCAACTGTTCCACCATAATCGGCGTGAAATCCTGGAAGAGGCCGGGATAGCCCTCAATGACCATCCGCATCACCTGGCCGTCCCGGCTCCAAAAGCCCTCCTCGTTGCGACTCCAGCCGCCCTCTTCCATAAGCGCCGCCGAGCGCGCCGGATCGTAGGTTCCCACTGGATATTTTTCCAGCAAATCGCCGACCTGATCGGTAAATTTTCGCAGCGGCGGAAAAAACGGGAAAGGCAATAACGAGGATTCGCCGGCGCCTTGCTGCCCCACCTGCACCAACTGCCGCCGGTCAATGGCAAAATTAACCGCCCAGCGCACCTGGCTGTCGTCGAAGGGCGGCTCGAGGTTATTAAACCCCAGCGACGACGGCCACCAGTCGCGGTAACCGTAGGGCACCTGGCGACCGCTCCAGGTAGTCACATTGGGGTTATTGTCGAGCACTGTCTTGATATTGGCGGGACGCAAATCAATCGACGAATCCATTTCATTGGTCAATATCATCTGCACCCAATTGACCTCGCTGCCGCCGGTCAAATAGACAATGCGTTCGACCTTGGGGGCGGCGCGAAAATCGATCTTCTCGGCCCACCAGTCCGGACGCCGGTCCAGCATCCGCTGCTGCGGCGACGAATGGACCATGCGGTACGGGCCGCTGACCACCGGCCAGCCCTTTTCCAGATCGTAATTCTTGAAACTGGCCGGGTCCTTGTCGGCCCAGATATGCTTGGGCACAATATGGATACCGTTGCCAAAATTATAGGTGAAGTACGAAAACACGAAGCGTGGATTGGGCGCCTTCAAGGCGATACGCACCGTCAACTCATCGACCACCTGCACCGATTCCACCCAGGTCTCCATATCGGTGGAGAAATTGAGCTCGGGGGCGTGGGCTTTGAGCATGTCCACGGTAAAAGCAATATCGGCCGCCGTCCAGGGCGTCCCGTCGCTCCAAATTACCCCGGGTCGAATGCGGATGGTGACCTCGGTAAAATCGCTGTTGTACTCGTGCCCTTGAGCAATCCAGGGGATCAATTCACCTTGATCGCTGTAGGCATTGTAGAAATACAGCGGCTCAAAGCCGTAGTCCATGCCGGCGGCAGTCGTAGCCGCAGGGATGAAGGGATTGAAGGCGTCGTGGTCGAGCAATTGGACAATACCCAGCACCAACGTGCGTTCGCGCGGCACGTCCCGGGCGCCACCGCACCCCATCAATACCACCAGGCAAAGCGCCGCCAGCCCACGTTTTTTCATGCCGGCGCCTCGGTCAGCCGATTAAAACCGAGCCGGTCTCTTCCTTTGATCAATACCAGGGCGTGATCGGGGGCATCCCAGCTAAGCACTTCGACCATCGGCACAATAACCCGCACCGCCAAGCCAATGCGGCGCTGATCCGAACGGTTGGGCTCGGAGTGATGTACCGTACGCTCATTGAATAAGATGAACTGACCCGGCTCCATTTCCAGGTCTACGGCTTTGCTGGTATCGATATAGTCGGCATCCCCCATCTCGTTAAATACCATATCGGGGGTGGATTTGACATGCGGCACTATTTTGCGGTGCGAGCCCGGAATCAGCTGCAGACAACTATTGGCTGTGGTGGCCGGATCGACGGCAATCCAGGCCGAGGCGATAACCGGCGGTTCCAGAGGCCAGTAGTTGAAATCCTGGTGCCAAGGAATTTCCTTGGCACCCGGGTATTTGACGAAAAAATTGGTGCGCCACAACAACAGATCATCGCCGTACAGGCAGGCCATGCGCTCGATAATGGCCGGATGCGTGGCCAATTCGTGGATCAGACGGCTGTCGAGATGGCGGTTGTGATCCCGCGTCTTATGCCCGGGCGGGTCCGAATCGAGCACCTGTTCAATATTGGGCCGGATGCGGGCCATTTCCTCGGGGCGGCACAATTCAAAGGGCCCCAGATAACCCTGAGTACGGAAATGCTGGCGTTCTTCGCCCGTTATTTGATGAATGTCCTGGGCGGCAGCGGTCATAAGGCGGAATCTCCCAGTAAAGAGACAAAAAGATGCCCCTAAGCTAAGTCGCCCTGCAGCACCGGGCAATCACACCGGCACATCCACGCCAATGGTTTTTTAAAAAAACAGTAACACTTGGAGGTGGACCATACTCTTTCATACCAGAGCGCGTTACATTGGCCAATAGCGACTGCTCTATCGCCAACCGGATAGCAATGGAAACCCTTTACGAAACTCGGGGAGTAGCATGGACGACCACGTCACCCTGGCGCAAACCGCCGCCGACCCGCAACAGACCCCGGCCGCCCGCAGCCGCGCCTTTTCGCGCCTGGCCCGCCAGTACCAAAACATGGCCTACGGTTGCGCCGTAGCCATCCTCGGCAACCCGGCCCAGGCCGAAGACGCCGTCCAGGAAACCCTACTGACGGCCTGGAACCATATCGACCAGTTGCGCCAACCACAAGCCTTTCCCGCCTGGCTGCGGCGCATCGCCCTGTGGCAGTGCTATTATTACCGCCGCCGCACCCCCAAGGGCAAGATATCCATCGAAAATCTCTACGAACAACTGCCCGACGACCTCGACCTGGCCTCTACATTAGAACGACACGACCTACTCGACCGTGTCTGGGAAATCATGGCCGACCTGCCCCGCCCGCAGCGCGAAATCCTGGTGCTATACTATCTAGACGAATATACCACCGCCGAAATCGCCCGTTTTCTCGACATTTCGCCCGGAGCCGTACGCAAACGGCTGCACGATGCCCGCGGCAAAACCCGGATCAATTTCGACCGCCTCTTTGGCCAGGCCATTCGCCTTCAGGCCCCCGCCGTCCACAAACCAAAAAGGAAACAAGCCATGCCCCAGCAACAGCGCCCCTCGCCCACTACCATCATCAACCGCATGATCAAACCCGCCTGGTGCCACAGCACGGAAGAAGGCCGCCAGTACTGGGAATTGCTCACCGCCGCCATCGGCGATGATACCCAAACCATCCGCCGCCACCTCGAAGCCGACCCTGACCGGGCCAAATTGGAATTCTGGTATACCCCGCCCATCCATTTCGCCGTGCGCGAGGGTCGTCTTGAGGCCACTCGTCTACTGTGGCAAGCCTATCCTTTCGAAGACGTCACCCAGCTGATCCAATTGGCCGACGACCGCGGCCATGGCGAAGTGGCCGATTTCCTCCGTCAGCAAGTCGGCGTCCGGGCCGCCGCCTCCGATTTGCGCCTGCACCAAGCCATCGAGGACGGCGACGAGGTGACCATCGACCAATTGCTCACCGCCCACCCCGACCTGGTCCAGCAAACCGATCCCACCGGCCTTACCCCCCTGCATTTGGCGATAAAGCTAGGCCAAGGAGAAACCGTGGACCGCCTGCTGGCCGCCGGTGCCCCGGTCGATGCCCCCGACCACAAAGGCTTCCGCCCGGTGCATTATTGCTACTGGAAGAATACCTACTGGGATAGAACGGATACCGACCTGGCTCCGCGCCTGTACGAGGCCGGCGCCGCCGACAGTATTACCCTGGCAGCCGCCCGCGGCGACCAACCGAGCGTGGAAACTTTCCTCGACGGCGACCCTGCCCTGATCGAAGACGGCGATACCCTGGAAAAGCGCCCGCTCTCCGCCGCCGTCGAAGGGGGCCACCACCAACTGGTCCGCCTGTTATTGGACAAAGGCGCCGACCCCAACCAACGCGAGACCCGCACCTGCCCCCATGGCTCGGCACTGATGAGCGCCACCGTGGCCGACGATCTGGAAATGGCCGAATGGCTGCTCGAAGCCGGGGCCGACCCCAACGGCTATATCGACTCGTCGGGCTGGCCGGCCACCCGCGCCACATCCGACGCCATGCGTGGCCTGCTCTACGGCTACGGTGGCAAGGCCAATCCCATCTGGGGACAGATCCAACAGGGCAAGCTCGAAACCGTGGCCGCCATTCTGCGCTATTGCGACGACCCCTTTGCCCAGGACCAGCCGGTCGAATACCTGTGCACCCCCTATACCGCCATCGTCAGCGGCTGCGCACGGAACCAGGGAAACGGCGAAAGTACCGCCGCCCACGAGGCCATGCTGCGCCTTTTCCTACAGCGCAAGTACCCCATGCCCACCGCCCTGACCGAGTGCAAGAGCTACCTCTACAACGTGCCCGAAATGACCCGCCAATTGCTCGAAAACGGCCTCGACCCCAACCTGCCCGACTGGCTGCGCCGCACCCCCTTGCACGATTTTGCCCGCGGCCCCCTCAACGACGGCAGCCGCGCCCTGATCGATTTATTCCTTGCCAGCGGTGCCACTATCGACGCCGTCGATGAAGAGGACAACACCACGCCCCTGGGTTTGGCCGCCCAGGCCGGCAATACCGAAATGGTGGAACTGCTGCTGCACAAAGGAGCCGACCCCAACGCCAGTGGCGCCCCTTGGTCCACGCCCCTGGCCTGGGCCGAAAAGCGCGGCCACACCGACCTGGCCGCCCTCTTGCGCCAGGGCGGGGCCCGATAGCTGGCTACCCGCTGATTATCAGCACCGGGTCTCCGAAAGCAAATAGTCCACCACCTCCGCCGCCCCGTACGAATTATTGCCGGCGGCCAGAAAATGCTTCACCGCAGTCAAATCCTCGCCGGCAGTAACCAGGGTCGGTTCGACATAATCGCCGCGTCGCACCTGCGGCAGGCCGATATTGGCCAACAGGGCGTTGCACAGGCATTTACGCCCTTCTACAGCCCCCTCTGCACCCCCCTTGTGGGAAAAAGCCCGCTCCGGTTCGCTGGGACAACGCCGTCCCAGCGAACCGTCGGCTTTTTTATAAGGCACCTGCAGATAACCCAAATCGCACCTTCTGGGACGCTCCTGGTAAACCGCATCCACCGCCAGGCTGTCCTCCATTTGCACAACCTTAAAGGGGAACCCCGTGGGCGAGGCCGAGGGGTCGGTAAAAATCCGGATTTCCCCTCGTTGCAGTTGGCCGATAAGACGTTCTTTAACCTGGGCATCCAGTCCCGATTCACGACATAGCATAAAAGCCGTCCCCACCTGGACCCCCGCCGCCCCCCCGTCGCGGGCCTGCCGCACCTTGTCTGGATGGGCGTAACCGCCGGCTTGCCAAAAGGGCAGGCCGAGCCGCCGAAGCCTGCCGATATCGACCGCGTCCTTGGGCCCGTAGATCGGTTCGCCCGCCACGGTTGTGCGCAAGGCCCCCCGCGGTGGCGCATTATGGCCGCCGGCAATAGGTCCTTCGACAATAAAACCGTCGACCCGGCCGTTTGCCTTTTTTGCCAGCGACAGAGCCAACGTAACCGAGGAAATAATAGGAAGAAAATAAGGCCGCTTGAGCGGCGGCAGAGCGTCGGGAATTATATTCTTAGGATCGAAGTGGAGGCGAAAATCGTCGCCGCTCTCGGCCTCCTCAACATGCAATTTGAGCCAAGTCGCGGCATGTTCGCCCAAGGCGTCGAGGACCCCGGGGATCTCCCGGGGGATACCGGCTCCCATAAGGACATAGTCCACCCCCGCCAACATCGCACCGTACAGGGATATCAGATTGGGCAGCTGGATTTTTTCCATCAAATTGATTCCCACGGGCCCGTCGTGCCCTTCTTTGGCCAGGAAAACCTCGACAAAATTGGCCGCCAAGGTCAGTTCGACCAGTCCTACAGGCGGCGCGGCCGAAAAGACGGGTACCGGCGCGAAGGCCCGATCGGGCGCCTTGCCACCGGGAATATAGTACTTTTCCTGGACCCGTCGGGCGATCTGGGGCGCGGGAAAATGCGCCAATCCACGGCGCATATGTCCGCCTGGATCGCCCATCTGCAGACGCCGCGCCAAAACGCTATCCAGAGCCGTACCCGAGACCACGCCCATCTGGCCCTTTCGGGCCACCGCGCGGGCCAGGCGCCAATCGGATATGCCAATGCCCATACCCCCCTGAATTATTACCGGATGTTCCATGGAAATAGTTTCCTCTCTGTTGCCGGCCTTTGTCTGGGCAATACCCTGAGATGCCCTTTTAGGTTCAGGATAATACCGCAGAATATTCACATAATAAGATATTATAGTCTTATTATAAACTACGAATATAGCCCGAGAATGGAAGGTACCCCTGAAAAACAAACCCATTTTTCCGATATTTAAAGAAATGCCCTGCAAACGGACAGCTCGGGCAATACCGCCGGCGCCCCTGCCCGGCCCGCCGCCCGCAAATACAGGAACTCTATGCCGCACCGACACATCAAGTCCATCGCCATTGCCGGGGCCTGGGGTTATATCGGCCGCAAATTCCTTCAGGCCGCCCTCGACCTGGGCCTGGAAACCTATGTCCACGATCCGGGCCCCCTCCCCGCCGATCTCGACCTGAAGGGGTTTCACCGCCTCGACGACGAAGCCGCCTTCTATAGCCTCGACGTCGACTTATATCACCTGGCGCTCCATCCCGAGCACCGGGCCCGCGCCTTCGAGCTATTGCTGCAGGAGCATCCCGGCGCCCCGCTGATCCTGGCCGAAAAACCCATGGCCGCCCCCGAGCGGCCTGAGCAATGCGCCGAACTAAGCACCGCCGTCGAGTTGAGCCGGGCCCCTATGCTCTTTGACTTTCCCGAATTATTCGACGCCATGACCCAGCGCATCGTCGACTTTTTAACCGGCTTCAAGCAACTGTCCATCAAGCGCGTCGAATTGCGCCGCAGCAAGGACCGGGAGGATCCCTCCAACCCGCGCAACTACAAAAAAATAGTTCCCGTCCAATACCAAGAATCGGTCCACTGCCTGGCCTTTGTCCTCTACTTGTTGAGCCATCTGCGCGGCGGCCTCGCCGCACAGATGGGCACCGGTCTGCGCGCCCGGGCCCAGGCGGCCCCCTACACGCCGCCCAATCCGGAGAGCTACTCCTATAGGGTCGATGGTCGCTGCCGCTACAGCCTCGATCTGGGGGAGCTACACCTGGAGGGAATCACCGATTTCAGCCGCGGCGCCCCCTGGTCTAAAAGGCGGCTGATAGAAGGGGTGGGCGACGGCCACCCCTTCGCCATTGAGGCCGATTACCTGGAAGGGGCCAAATATCTGCGTATCGACGGCATCGACCAAGGCTTTAACCCGGATGCCAGCACGTATCAGCAAGTCCTGGAGCGCCTGTCAGCCTGGCAGGCTGCCGGCAATTTTTCCCAACGGCTGGAAACCCACCCCGACCCAGCCTTTGCCACCCTGACATACCAGCTCTCCAGCCTGTTGTGGCGGGCCAGCCGCGACAACACCGCCCTGCATCTGCCCTCGCTGGCGGCTCTGCGCAATTTCGATGCCGGTTTCGCCGCTGCAGTCGCTTCCTTCCCCGCCTATAATCCAGATTGACATTGAAAGCGAAGTGGTGATCATTTTACCCTTCGCAAGCGCGAAGCAGTAAAGTCCTTTTCGGCAATGCCCGTAGCGAAAACCCAGTTTTCAAACACGAGTTCGGTGCCTTTGCCGTTCTGGTGGTTTTCCATCACCATGCGGTCGGGTCGCCAGTACCGCCCCGCGTATTCTTGGTAGCCCAAAGGCGTCAGCGTCTTCAGAAGCTGATTTTTGCGGTCGTAAAACTCAATGCGATGGATGCGGTATTCTTCCCTATCCCACCAGACGATCTGGCGCGTATAGCCCGAGCTCTTGTAGCGCGGGTAGCGCTCCACCACCGCGCAGGTCAGATCGCCGCAGGCTTCTTCTCTGAGGAAGCGGTAGTCGTACTTCTCCGTCTCCTGGGAAACGAGGTCTTCGTAGGCAAACTCGCTGCCCACGAAAGGGCCGGATTTGTTGCCCGAGGAGATACGCTTGACGCGCTTGAGTGCAGGCAGGTAGAGCCACTGATCGTCCGCTTCGAGGATACGGGTATGGGACAGCAACGCGGTGCCCTGGATATCTCCTGGAGCGTCAAAGACGATGATACTCTTGTCGCCGGCGCCCTTCCCAACGCTCTCCAGGGCCTGGCGGCGGAGTTCCCGGGTGCTTTCCTGTCCGGACCGGTTGCGCAATAGCATGAGCATGGAGCTGGCGTTGTCCTGCCAGCCCGTGTCGCGCTGGTCGGCGGCCAGAGCAACGGCAAAACCGCGTTCTTCGGGCGATAACTCGGCGGCCTGGATGGATGCCGGTGCCAGCCCCAACAGCAGAGCTGCAGCCAAGTGCCGGATCGTCGGGGACATATTTAGTACTTTCATGATTCTATCTCCTGTAAATGTGAATGGCTTGGACACGTTCAGCCCGCGGCGACAGCGGCGGGATAACGCGATTGGACTGCTGCAGATTCAGCAGAGACGGCGCGGCGGTCGAAGGCGATCAGCAGGGCGGGCAGCAACAGGAAATCCACCACCAGCGCGCAGACAATGGTCAGGGAAGTAAGCAACCCCATGTAGGCGGTGACCCGGAAGGTGCTGAAGCCGAGCATGGCGAAACCCGCCGCAACGATTGCCGTAGTCGCCAGAATCGCCGGCCCGACGTTGGCGAAGGCGTGGCGTACGGCTTCTGCGGCGGACATACGGCGGCGGGCCCCATTGTACTTGGTGAGGAAATGGACCGTATCATCGACGATAATGCCGACCGAAAGACCGGCGATCACCGAGATGGCGAAGCCCACCTCACCGGAAAAAAGGGCCCAGAAACCGAAGGCCATAAGGGTGGGGACGATATTGGGGATGAGGCTGAGCAACCCCATCCGCACGCTTTTCAGCGCCGCCGTGAGAATGGCGGCGATCAAGATGAAACCGAGCCCGGTGCCAAGAACCATGGCGTCTATATTGCGTCGGGTGATCTTGGCGAACATTTGCGCCGGACCAGTGCCTTTAGCGGTGCGCATGGACGGGGTGCCGTGCTGCTGGAGCCAGGCTTCGGCAGCCGCGGTCTCGGCCTCTACGGTGGCAATGTCGGTATCGCCGAAAGTGACGTCGACCCGCAGTGCGGACTTATCGATATTGATCTGGTCGTTTACGTCCAGGCCGTAGGGCAGAGAGAGTTCATACAGGAGCAGGTATTGGGCCCCCAGATTGCGGCTGTTGGGCTGCCGGTGATAGGCGGGATCATCGGCGTGCATGTTCATATTCAGCCGCTTCATAGTATGGCTGAAGCTGTTGACGTGGGCCACGGCGCGGCGGGCTTCGAGCCACTGGGTGAACTGCTGTACTGTCTCGAGGAATTCGGGGTCGGCCACGCCTTGAGACCGGCCAGAGTCCAGGGAGAAGGAAGCGGTGTATACACCCGTCAAGTTATCCAGAGCAAACTCGGTCCCCGTGCGGATGGGCAGGGGGTGCGCAAAGTAGTCGAAATAGCGGTCGTTGATCTCGAGCGTAGGGACCAGGGCGGCAAGGGCGACTACGGCGACCCCACTGCCGACCAGGACCTGGCGGTACTTTGCGGCCACGAAGTCTCCCAGGCGTGCCACCAGTCGGTCTACACCTCCGCTGCCATGGGCATAGCGACCATGCGTTTTGCCAAAAGTGAGCAACGCGGGCAGCACAGTCATGGAATAAGCCCAGGCGATCATGACCCCAAAGGCCGTGACATTGCCGAGCAGCCGAAACGGAGGAGAATCGCTGAAGTTGAGGGTAAGGAAACCGATAGCGGTGGTTATGCTGGTGAGGAGCACGGGCTGCGCGTTCAATTCCATGGCTTCGACAATGGCGGCATCGCGCCCCACGCCCGCCTTGCGTCGCTGCAGGAACGAGACCAGGATATGCACCGAGTCTGCCACTGCAAGGGTGAGGATGATCGTCGGCGCCGATGCGGACGTGGGATCAAAAAACACGCCGAGATGACCGGCGGCGCCCACGGCGGTAACGATGGAGAACAAGATCACGGCGACCGTGCCCGCGATGCTGCTGGCCGAACGCAGCAACGCGACAATGGCCAGCAGCAACATCCCGAACATAAGGGGCATCACCACGGGGATATCGTTTAGGGGGGCCTCGGCGAAAGCCATATTGAGCATGGCGATGCCGGTTGTGTGGATCTCAAGCTCTGGGTAACGCGCATTGTATGTGCGCTTCAGGTCGCGAACATACGCGGCCGTGGCGGGTAATTCGTCGGTAGACTCGCCCGGCAGGTTGATGCGGACGTTAATGCCCGCAGTGCGACCGTCTGCAGCAATAAGACGGCCTACAAGCAGGGGCTCGTGCATAGCGACCTGACGCACCCGCTCGACCCGGGCCGGGGTGACGGGCCCGGGACCCAGCAGGTCTTCGACGATGAGGTTGTCCCCATCCGCCCAGGTGTGCTGAAAATTCGTGATCCCGTCGACGCGGGATGAGTACGGAATCTGCCAGGCGTCTTCGGTGAGGGCGCGAAGTGCGTCGAGGGTCTCTGGTGTGAAAACAGTGCCGCCTGAGGCTTTGATAACGAAGAGGACATTGTCGTTGCGGGAATAAACGTCTTCTAATTCTTCGTAGGCCAGCAAGTCGGGGTTGTCAGCCGAGAAGAAGGTGCGGTAATCGGTAGACAGACCCAGATGCCGTCCCCCCGATCCCATGCCGATAGTGAGAGCAAGGGCCAGACCCAGCACCCACCAGCGACGGCGAATGACCCAGCCAGTGAAGCGACCGGCGATTGTGTCAGCGGTCAGAAACTTGATTTCGTCCATCGATTGTTTCTCCTGTAAATATTTTGTACTTATCAGTACAAAATAGAATAAAAAAAACCAGATCTCTAGAGTAACACGCTCATGAGGGGAGAGCGGCCAGATCGAACATAATTCTCGAGGAAGTGAGAACTTCCTCTTTGGCAACACCGGCTTCTATCAACACGTGCGATCCCCAGGCAACCGACATCAAAAGAAGGGCGATTTGCTCCGACTCGAGCGCGGGGGGCAAGATGCCCGCCGCTATCCCCGCTTCGACATGTTTGGCGAGAATTCGACGCATTCTGACAATCCCGCTCTGAATTGCGCGGGTCACCTCGGGATCCTCTCCTCGGTGCTCCTTGGCCACATGGACAAAATAACAACCATGGGCCCGATTTTCACCGGTAAGACTTTCGATATACTGGCCCATCATGGCCTGCAGCGCATCGACTCCCGGCTCGCTCTCGAAAAGGGCCTTGTAGGGCCCGTTTTCGGCTAGCAGCGATAAATAGCGGTCGAGGGTACGCAAGTAGGTTTTCTTTTTGCTACCAAAGGCGTTGTAGAAGCTGGCACGCTGGATACCCATAACCGTCATGAGATCCTCGGTGGACGCCGCCTGGTAGCCCTTCTTCCAGAACACCTCCATGGCGCGGTCGAGTGCCTGGTCTTCGTCGAATGTTCGCGGTCTGGCCATGAAAGTATGATATATGTTTTGTACTGATTAGTCAATAACTATTTTTAAAATAACCAAAATATACCTACGTCGCCGTGGCAGGACCGCCGCCGTTCAGGGAATAATAGCCTCTATATCAACCAGGTATATCTGCCTACCGCCCGCATGCGTCGAATCCACCGTCACCAGCCGCCCCTCGCGACTAAAGCGGGGGTGCAAATCGCAACGCCATTCCCCCGTATAGGGCGCCGGCGCCGGCCAAGCCCCCAATTCCACCCGCCGCCGGCTGGCCACTTCGTACATATATAATTCCTGGATCCGCTCTGGCCCCAGCGGGTAGGTATCGTTGAGGATCCATCGGTCCCCGGGCAAATAGGTGCAGTGGCCGTTGTATTCCATTATCCCTTCACCGACCATTTCCACGTGCCCGTCGCCATCGCCGTACAAATAGAATTTGTTCTCGTGCGAAGGATGCCACGACCAGGCGAGGATATGGGCCGGATCGCGCCAGATGAAATGCGAGGTATGGCCGTAATCGTCCACCACCCGAATATCCGACCCGTCCAGTCCCGCCGTCAGCATGCGGGTGTGGAAACCGCCCTCGCCAAAGCGCCAACGGTGCAGAAAGATGAATCGGGAGCCGTCCGGACTAAAGAGCAGATGATTGAAATAATGCTTGGCCGCAGACAGATCCCCGTGCGGATAGGGCAAAGCCGCCACCTGGGCGATAGAAACGATAAGTTGGCTGGCGCCACTGTCCAGATCGATACGCCAGACCCCCGCATTTTCCGGGGCCAGGTCGCCGGCATTGGGATCGGGGATCCCGGCGTAGCCATAGCCCGGCCGCATATCATTGATACGGCGAAAGTCCGCCCCCACGGCCCAGCGCCCGTCCGGACTCAGAGTGTACACCGCCTGCGACAAGGTCCGCCGCTGTCCTGTTTCCACATCCATCACATGGGCGACGAAGCGGTCGTCCTGGCGATCGTTCCACACCACCTGGCTGGTCGTGCCGGGCCGCCACTGCAGCATGCAGCCCTGCTGCCAACACCAAGCCCGGGTGCGACCCAATTCAATCCACCGGTCGCCCTCGGCCAGATCGACCATGCCAAGGCCAATTTCGTCCTCGGCCCGAGGCTGGCGATGCTCAAAATCGACCTCCATCCCCAATACGCGGCGGTTGGCCGGACAGAACTGCAATTTGTCGTAATAACCGAACCAGTGATATTTCGGCCCTTGGGTTATTGCCCTTACCGGCGGCAAATCACTCATTGTATCCTCTCCTGACCAATGCCCTCGACACGGCCGCAGTCAACCGCGCAGGCCCATCCAATCCTTCTCTATCGATAGGCCCATGGGCCTCTTCAATCCACCGGCGTAACGCCCTTTTTCAAGATAATATTGCCGTATTTGGCCGTCTCGCCCGTCATTACCACGGCGAAAGCCTGGCGTGTCTGCTGGTAAAATTCAAAACGCTCCAAGCGCAGGATAGGCGGCGTCTCGGGCCAATAGCGGTCAATCACGCCCCGATACGACGCCTCGACCTGGGGATCGAGTTGGTCCCCGGGCACCGGTGCCATCATCGCCACCGGATAATCGACATAGGCGTCGAGGACAAATAGGGGCAGGATGGCGTCGAGCAAATCGGCGACTCCCAACCCATCGGCCCGCACTACGCGCTCGTTGCACGATTCACCGGGGAAATGGGCATCGGCCAGGACGACCTCGTCGCCGTGTCCCATACGGTAGAGCAAGGCCAACAATTCTGGACTGAGCAAAGGCGAAATTCCAATCAACATAGCGTGGGTTCCTCGTTGTAGTAAATGGCTGGTTGGACAAAGGACGGTCTTGAGGATATTCCAAATGGGCTCGTTCGACCATGGATACGCTGTCGGCTGACAACATAGCCCCGGCGACCAATGGACGTCAACTGATCCGACGGATTTAGGCGAGATTTGCAGAGAACGTCTCTGCGACCTGGGCGGGTCGTAGAGACCATTGACAAGGTCCAACGCGCATCGTGCATCCAACCATTCAGCGAACCGAGGCCAGGCCGCCGGTCCAGCAGGATAATCTACTCTTGCCAAACGGCCCGTTTGTCTTTATTTCCAGAGCAGATTTCGTGCAGCTGTTCCGACTATCCAGAGGCCCTATGGACAACCCCTACAACGAACTTCGCGTCTCCAACGATGCCCTGACCGATGCGCCCGAATTGCGCAACCGCCTCGACGACGAAGGCTATCTCTTTTTCCGCCGCCTGCAAGACCCAGACCAGCTGCTCGATCTACGGCGCCAAATTATGGCCGTATGCCAGGCCGGCGGTTGGCTGGTGGCCGGCACCGATCCTGTCGACGGGATCGCCGATATCGCCCACCAGTGCACCGAGGGCCATCTGGCCTACAACGAAGTCTACCACCAGCTGTATCGCTTGGAAGCCTTCCATCAGGCCGGCCACTGGGCCCAAGTCATGGACTTGTTGGAAAAAATCGTCGCCGGCCCAGTACTGGCCCATCCCCACAAAATCGCCCGCATGTGGTTCCCTCAATACACCGCTCACACCACCCCGATCCACCAGGATTTTGTCCACTTCCAGGGCGTCTTCGAGACCTATACCTGCTGGACCCCGGTGGGCGATTGCCCCATTGAATTGGGCGGTCTGGCGGTATTGCCCGGCTCGCACAAAATAAACGCCGTGCACCAACACCATTTCTCCTTGGGGGCCGGTGGCCTGGCCATTGACACCGACGACCTGAGCGGCGAATGGGCAACCACCAATTACCAGCTGGGCGACTGTCTGTTCTTCCCCAGCCTCACCGTGCACCAAGCCCTGCCCAATCTAACCCCCGACCGCCTGCGCCTGTCGCTCGACAACCGCTACCAGGCTCAGGCCCAACGCATCATTGCCGAACAAATGCTCGAACCCCATTTAAACGGCGTGACCCCCCTCGACTGGCCCCAGGTCTACCAAGGCTGGGAATCCGAGGAATTGCAGTATTATTGGAAAGAATTGGACCTTGAGGTAGTTGAGCGCAACCGCCAATGGGGCCAACAGAGCTTTCGCGAGGCGCTGGATCAGGCCCGTGAGGGCGATAGCGACGCCCAATACCACCTGCGCCGCATCGTCGACCGCGTCCCCGACAGCCCCGAGGGCCAGGCAGCACAACAAGTACTGGCCCAACTCGACTGATACCAAATCGACTTTAACACAGTCGGAATTTGCCCGCCTGTGCCAAAGGACCACCCGCCAATTTCCAGATATCTTCCCATCAAATGGATAGGACGGTCAGGGACAGGGCGGCAGACAGCGGGCCGCCGTCAATTGCCCTTCCACTACAACCGAGTCCAAGGCCGCTGGCAAAAACAGCCGCGTCCAGGGCGCCAGTTCTACGCGTTGGCCACCGGCATAGAGATGCCCCTTACCCTCTAATACCACCAAAATGGAAAAGCGCCCGTCCTGGTATAGTTTGAGTTGGCCGTCTACCTGCAAGCGCCGGGCTTCCAAACGGTCGGTCTGCGGCGCCGCCAACAGGGCTTCCTCGCGGCTGTCTGGGGCGCTGGCCAGCAGTTGGGGGCGCGGTCCAAAGCGGTCGGTCACCGCAGCAGCTGGATAGGCGTTGTAGTCAAACAGATCCAGGACCCGGTCTAGCCCCAGGCCCATGGTGCGGGCCGATTCGGGCAATTCGACGCCGCCGTGGGCATACTCGCAGCGGACGACAAAATCGGTCGGCTCCTGAATTTCGAGCATGGCCACTCCGGGGCCAATGGCGTGCGGCACGCCGCCTTCAATCAATAGCACATCGCCCGGCCGTACGGCAATGCGGTCGAAACAGGCCAGCATTGCCTCCAGGTCCTGTTCCTCCACCATCCGCCGCCATGCCTGCTCAGTAGGAGGCCGTTGGAAACCCACTAAGACCCAGGCAGGATCGGTGCGAGTAGCCAGGATCCACCAAGCCTCGGTCTTACCAGAAGAAGCATTCAAATGGCGCTGGGCCCAGGCCGCACTGGGATGCGCCTGCACATGTAGACGCATCGCCGAATCCAGCAGCTTGACCAGCAACCGCGGTTCGGCCCCAAAGGCCGTAGCATGGGCCCGGCCCAACGCCTGCTGCGGATCGCCGGTGTATAATTCCTCCATACTGCAAATCCGGCCATCGCAGCCGCGGGCCTGGCCGACTCCTTCATCGGCCAGATGTTCGCGGCCCGGATTTACCGCCCGCGTCGCCGAACCCACCCAATCTTCGGGAAAGTGGCCATCGGCGGGCCCCTCTTTCCCCTCAATCTGGTCCAACGTGCAGCCGCCCCGGTACGATCGCCAGACCCGGTTGGACAATAAGTGAAACGGCTGCTGATAGTCGATGGGCGACATGCTTTCTCCTTTTCGTGGGGCTCCATGGTCAATGTCCAAAAGTACGTCGCCGGGCCGCCCTCGACCAGCGCTATTGACACCGCGTAAACCTTTATGAATTATAGAACCACCGGCTCTATAGCCAGACTAGAGCCCCATAAACCCAGGAGAAGTCATGAATAAACACGACCGCCTCCAGAATCGCCTGAACGAGCACCGCCTCTGGATCGAATCGGAAGAGCAGCAAGGTACCCAGCTCAATCTTTCCCAGAGCGACCAATCAATGGGCCATTTTGAGGAAGCACTGCTGGCCCAGGCCCGCTTTGGTTGGACCGATTTGAACGGCGCCAATCTGCGTTCGGCCGATCTGAGCAAAGCCTATCTGCGCAAAGCCGACCTGACCCGGGCCCTACTGTGGAAAGCCACCTTGGCAGAGGCTAATCTGGCCGGGGCCCGGCTGGTAGCCGCCGACTTGGGCCAGGCCGACCTGAGCGGCACCCACTGCCTGGAAACCGATTTCAGCCAAGCCGACCTGCGCCAGGCCAATCTCAACGACGCCGACCTGCAGGATGCGCGCCTGGTGCAGACCAATTTGCGCCAGGCCAACCTGGGCCGGGGTCACTTAGTATGGGCCAATTTCAAAGAAGCCAATCTCGAAAAAGCCGACTTTACCGACGCCGACCTCAGCTGCGCCAATCTGCTGGGGGCGACCCGCGTGACGGTGGAACAATTGCTCGTGGCCAAAACCCTGCACAAAACCCAACTCGACGCCGATTTGCTGGAACGCATCCGCGCCGAGGGCCCCCAGTTGCTGGAGCGGCCGGAATACGGGGAAGGCTACAGGAAACCCCTCCAAGCCGACTGAGTGGCCCAAGCGCCACACTTCCTAGCCGTGAAAAACATCCGCCTGACCACCGACCGCACCATCGACTTCCACAGTCTTTCCCGTATCGCCGCCTGCATTATCAAACCCGGCATGAGCGGCGAGGATAAGGCCCTGGCCTGCTTCGAGGTCGTGCGTCGACATATGTTCCAGTATCCCTGGCCCTACGACGAACGAGAACGCCAGCAGGAATGGCACGACGCCACTAAATTGCTGCGCACCTACGGCCACGGTCTGTGCGGGGTCCAGGCCCGCGTCCTGGGCGCTTTGTATCAAGAGGTCTTCGGTTACCATAACCAGCGCCTCACCGGCCTCAACGAAAAAGAAGTGGGCGACTGGGCCATGGGCCAAGAATGCGGCGCCTTCTACTTCAGTTTAAAGAAACGCGGTCACAGTCTCGACCGTCTCCAAGGCCACACCACGGTAGAAGTATTCTACGACGATCACTGGCACCACCTCGACCCGATGGTCGAATTCTACGCCTATAGCCGCGACGGCAGCCGCATCGCCAGCCTCGAGGAAACCCTGGCCGACCCGACCCTGGTCACCCACCCTTCCCGCCCCACTGACGGCCTGATGCCCGACGGCGATATCAGCCCCGTCTTCTACGCCTCCACCTTGCCGCAAACCTGGAACCCCGGCCCTGGTTATTACGTCGTCGGCGACACCGATATGGCCTTTGATCTGGGCCCGGGGCACAGCGCCCGTTTTTTCTGGGACAAGCCCTATAACGCGTTCTTCTGGCCCCAGGCCAGCAGCCGCGATTTCATCGGACCCTATTTCGACCAGGGCCCCCGCCATCCCAACCCGGCTCAAGGCGCCTGGCGCCACTACGGCAACGGCTGCCTCAGCGCCACAGAAACGGTAGTGCCCGCACCTGGCCAACTGCATATTGACTGGCCCTATGCGCTAGTCGGAGGTCGCCTGCACTTGCGCCCCGAGGGTGCCAATTTAACCTTGGCCCTGCAGGCCGACGACGGCCCGACTCACCCGCCCATTCCCCTGACCGCCGGGCTCAATACCATCGACCTGGCCCCTTATGTATACGGCGGCTACGGCTTAGACCTGGCCTTTGCCGGCACCGGCCATATCGATAATTTGCACCTCGACCTCTACTTTCAGCACAATTTCATTGCCGCCCCCCGCCTGTTGTCCGGGACCAACCAGGTAAACCTGGAAGGCGAAACGGAAAGCCCCAACGAGCGACTCGAAATCACCTGGCAATGGCGCCAAGCCGGCGGCGACCGCCGCCATACCCAATATCTGCAGCCTGGCCAATCGTATCTCATTGAAGTGGGGCCGGTAGATTCCGAGCCACCGCCGAACCCCAAGTACATGCACAGCCTCACCCTGCGCGCATGACCAACGCCTTCTACACCCGCCTCCAGCAACCGGTCGACAGCGCTGCCCTGGCCTGTTTCCGCATCTTCTTCGGTCTCGTCGCCTGCTGGGATCTGCTGTGGCATCTGCACAGCGGCGCTGTCGAGCAAATATGGGCCCGCCCCAAGCTGCATTTCACCTATTACGGCTTTGGCTGGGTGCAACCCTGGTTCGGCGACCATATCCATCTGCTGTTCTGGGTCCTGGCCGTCTTGGCTCTAGGCATTGCTCTGGGTTTCCTGTACCGGATCTGCGCGCCGCTTTTTTTTCTCGGCTTCACCTATACCTTTCTCATGGAGCGGGCCGCCTTCCAGAACCACTTCTACCTGCTCTGCCTATTGGCCTTCCTGCTGATCTTCATGCCCTTGCACCAGACCTGGTCCGTCGACGCCCGCCTGGGCTGGACGCGTCCCTCGACGACCATCCCGGTCTGGTGCCTGTGGCTGTTGCGGCTGCAATTGGGCATCGTCTATTTCTACGGCGGCCTGGCCAAACTCAACACCGACTGGCTGCAGGGCGAGCCCATGCGCCTGTGGCTGTCGGCCTACGGCGATTATTTCCTTATCGGCCCCTACGTTCAGCAAGATTGGCTGGCCTACTTTTTCAGCTGGGGCGGCCTGTTGCTCGATCTGCTGGTCGTCCCCGGCCTGCTGTGGCATCGGAGCCGCCTCTGGGCCTACGGAATTTCGCTGAGCTTCCACCTGACCAATAGCTGGATCTTCACCATTGGCATCTTTCCCTGGTTCATGATCGGCGCCACCACTCTGTTCTTTGCCCCCGACTGGCCGCGCCGCCTGTGGTGCCGCATCGGTGGGGGCTCCGTCGTAGCGCCACCCACCCCGACCAGTTCCGCGCCGCGCTGGATGCTGCATCTGCTGGCTGTCTACACTGCGGTGCAATTACTGCTCCCCTTTACCCATCTGCTGTATACGGGCAATACCAGTTGGACCGAGCAGGGCCAGCGCTTTGCCTGGCGCATGATGCTGCGCGACAAACAGGGCCGCCACCAGATTCACCTGCGCGACCCGGCCAGCGGCGTCCACTGGCGCGCCAAACTGGAAAAATACCTAGCCCCCTGGCAAATCCGCGCTGGCCTTAACGACCCGGATATGCTGCTGCAATTTGCCCACCACTTGGCGCGCTTGAACAAGCAAGAGGGCCTTGGCCATATTGAGATCTACGCCGATGCGCAAATTTCGCTCAACGGCCGCAAACCCCAATTCATGGTCGACCCCAAAGTCAATCTGGCCGCCCAACCGCGCAGCCTGGCCCCCTATCCCTGGATTGTGCCGCTGCACCGACCGCTCAAGGGCCCCTGAACCCGCTCACCATCACTTCATTTGCCAAGGAATCGCATGTCCACAGACAAAAAGATCCTCATCACCGGCGCCGCCGGTCTGGTCGGCTCCATCCTGCGCCAGCACTGGGGCGACGCCTACCCGTTGCGCCTGGCCGATATCCGCCCCGTGGAAAACCTGCAGGCCCACGAAGAATTGGTCGAACTCGACATTACCCAGCTCGACCAATTCGAAGCCGCCTGCCAAGGCATAGACACGGTGATCCACCTGGCCGCCGACCGCTCGCCCAGGGCTGATTTCTACAAGACTTTATTAGATTTGAATATCATTGGCGCCTACAACGGCTTTGAAGCGGCCGCCCGGGCCGGCTGCCGCCGCCTGGTCTTTGCCAGCAGCATCAACGCCGTATTGGGCTACGGCGACCGCAAGGATACCCCCTGGGACGCGCCCGTATACCCCATCAACGTCTACGGCGCCACCAAATGCTGGGGCGAAGCGCTGGGGCGGGTATACAGCGACCAACGCGGCCTGTCGTGCATTGCGGTGCGCCTGGGTAGCCCCCGACTCGATCAAAGCGGTGACGGCAATCCCGACCGGCCCACTCACGAAATCAGCCAGCGCGATACGGCGCAATTATTCCGCCGCTGCATTGAAGTCGAAGACGTCGACTGCGCCATTGTCCCCGGCATTTCGCGCCACCGCCACGGCACCCAAGACGTAGAGGACGCGGTGCGCATATTGGGCTACGAGCCGCAGGACGGGACGGCGTTTCCCAGGGCGCCGAAATAGGTCACCCAGGCCCCAAACCGCCTTTCTGCGCCATCACAACAGACGACGAACCATGCCCGCAACACATACAGCCACTCTGCCCCGCCACGGCACCTGGCGCACCTATACCACCGCCGACGGCCTGGCCGGCAACCGCGTCGAACATATCGCCGAAGACCGGGACGGTTATCTGTGGTTCGCCACCTGGACCGGTGGTCTCAGTCGTTTCGACGGGGATGAATTCCGCACCTTCACCAGCCGGGACGGTCTCGCCGGCGACCAGGTCTGCGCGCTCCACCTCGACCGCCGGGGCCGCCTGTGGATTGGCACTATTGACGGGGGACTCTGCCAGTTCGACGGCGACTCCTTCCACCGCTTTCCGGAAGAAGCGGTTTCCCAGCATTCCATCACCAGTATTTTTGAAGATCGGCAGGGGCGGCTCTGGTTCGCCGGAGGTCTTATAAGCTACTGCGACGACGGCGGCTTCAACGATCTGATACAGGGCGGCAAACGGGGGGAGTGCTGGGGGATCGCCCAGGATAAAAGTGGCGATCTCTGGTTTGGCTTCGACCGTCTCATGCGCTACGACGGCCAAGATTTCCAAACCCTGGATCAAGGAGATGGTCTGCCCGCTGCAGAATTTATCTACGCTGTCGCCTCCGATATCGAAGGGGGAGACCTGTGGATAGGGGGAGACAGTGAACTAGGTCGCTACGACGGACAGCATTATCGACCCGTGCAAAAATCGCTCGGAGCCATGGCGCGCAAGATCCAATTCGACCGCCAGGGACGCACGTGGATCTGCAGCTCTGGCGCCGGTGCTTATTGCTTTACTGGCGACCACCAGGACCATTTCACCGTCGAGGATGGCCTGGCTTTTAACGGGGTAAATGGCATCTGCCAAGACCGGGAAGGCCATATCTGGTTCGCCACCTGGGGTGGAGGAGTCAGTTGCTACGATCCATACGGCATCCGCTGCTTCGGCGAAGAAGACGGCCTGCCCCGGACCCGAAGCACTCGTCTGCTGGAAATCGATGCGCAACTCTGGATAGGATTCCAACAGGCCGACCAGTTGGCGCACTATGACGATCAGACAATAACTCTTTTCAACCAGCGGCCCCCCTTCACCGAGCCCAACCCCGAATTCAGTCGCGCCATTTGCCGAGATCGCCAAGGACAGATTTGGCTGGGCGACAGCACGGGGCTGGTCCGGTTCGACGGGCAGACTTTTCACCGCCTGGGATCCGAGCAAGGCTTCGACAGTTCGTTCCTTTCAGCCCTTGCAATAAGCGGCGACGGCGATTTGCTCATCGGTCATTGGCGGGGGGACCAGGTCCAACTCAGCCGCTATGACGGTCGCCATTTCCATCGCCTCTGGTCTGCGGACCTAGCACCCAACCGGTTTAATATCACGCGCATACTGGAAGCCGATGACGGCGCGTTGTGGTTTGCCACTGGCACCAGCAAGGGCGTCGGCATTGGCAAAGGTCTGGGCCGTCTGGCCGTCGATGGCACCTGCTCGTTTTACACCACCGCCGACGGTCTGCCCGACGACCGCATCGAGGATTTGCTCCTAGACCGACAGGGGCGACTGTGGATTGCCACCATGCGGGGCCTGTGTCGCTTCGATGGAACGGATTTCCAGATATTAACCACCGACCAGGGCCTACCCAACAACAACGTCCAATGCCTTTCCCAGGATGGGGGTGGCTACTTGTGGATCGGCACCGAGGGAGGCGTCGCCCGCTACGACGGCCGCACTTTACAAACCCTCCATTCTCCGTATGTCGCCTCTATTCTCCAGGTACTCCAGGACCATACCGGCCACTGCTGGTTTGCCACTGAAAACGGCCTGGTGCGCTACCGCCCCGGGACCGTCCCCCCACGCATTCGTCTCCTCCAGGTAGTCGCCGACCAGATCTATCCGGCCGCCGACCAGATCGCCATAACGGCGGCCACCCGACAGGTTATTTTTGAATTCAAAGGTATGAGTTTCCGCACCCAATCCCGGCATATGCTCTATACTTGGCGTCTTCAAGGACACGATGCCGATTGGTGTCCGCCCGAGGGAAACCAGCGCGCCTATTATCGGGATTTGCCACCGGGCGACTATACCTTCCAGGTCCGCGCTATCGACTGCGACTTCAACCGCTCCGAGCCTACCACCATGGCGCTGCAAGTCCTGCCCGATCCCCGACTCGAACTCCTCAACGAAAGCCTGAAAGCCAACGGCCGCGCCGAGGAGTTCCTCGGCGACAGCCCTTCCTTGGCCCAGGTACAGCACCAACTGGCCCAGGTCGGCCCCACCGATATGACCGTGCTGATCTTTGGCGAGACCGGCACCGGCAAGGGCGTGGCCGCCCGCGCCCTGCACCGCCTCAGCCCGCGCCCTGCAGGCCCTTTCATCCAGGTCAACTGCGGCGCCATTCCAGACGGTCTGGTCGAATCGGAGCTATTTGGCCACGAGAAAGGCGCCTTCACCGGAGCCGACCGCCTCCAGCTGGGCAAAGTGGAATTGGCAGCGGGCGGCACCTTCTTCCTCGACGAGATCGGCGATTTGCCCCTCGACGCCCAGGTCAAATTGCTGCGGTTGCTAGAAGAGCGGGTCTTTGAACGGGTGGGCGGGGCCCAGACAATGGAAGCTGATACCCGCTTCGTAGCTGCGACCAACCGCGACCTGGAGGTCATGGTAGCCGAGGGCACCTTCCGCCAGGATCTGTACTACCGCCTGCGGACTTTCGTGGTCAATCTGCCGCCCCTGCGCCAGCGACAGGAAGATATCGCCCTGCTGGCCCATTTCTTCACTGGGCGCTTCGCGGCCCATTTAAGCCGCCCGGCTCCGGCCATCAGTCCGGCGGCGCTGATTCAACTGAAAGCCTACCAGTGGCCGGGCAATGTGCGTGAATTGGAACACCTGATGCAACGGGCGACGCTGCTGTGCCGCGACGACCGCATTGAAAGCGAAGACCTAGGTCTGGAGCAACCAAATCGTACAGCAGAGACCCCAAGCGGCTCGATCCTGCCACTGGCCGAACAGGAAAAACGCGCTATTCTGCGGGCTCTGGAAGTCACCGACGGCGTCATTTTCGGCGAGCAAGGGGCGGCCAAACTGCTAGATATCAACCCCCAGACCTTGCGCGCCCGCATTCGCAAACACGGCATTGGCCGATCGCAAAAGAAAACTGACCAGGGTTAAATATGACAATCAGTGTCATATTTAACCCTTTTCTATTAAAATCAATAAAATTAATAGGTTAATCTATTCTTACAGCCTTTTCTAAACCTCAGAGGCAGAAAACAGGGTTAAATATGACTACTCTATAGATTCGCCTAATATAGCTGACCGAAATCAGCAAAATACTCCTAACTCCATTTTTTACAATCCCCTGGATTCCTAATCCGGGGATTTTTTTGTGCCTGGCATGGATTGTGCAAAAGAAAGCACCAAAAGCTTTCATTCCCCACCCTGAGCACCACGGAGACGTTTTGATTCGCATTACCCACCGGGACCAAGCCAGCCAACAGACCGCCTTACAGATAGAAGGCGCCTTAATCGGATCGGCGGTATCGATCCTGGCCCGAACAGGGACCCCATTGCTGCGGCACGACAGGGTCCTGGTCCTGGATCTGATCGGACTCCAGGCCATTGACCAGGCCGGAGTGGCTTTGTTGCAGACTTGGTCCAAACAGAATCTTCGGCTGCAGGGCGCGTCACCTTATATCCAACTTCTGCTCAAACGCCACGGTCTTGTGGTCGAGGAAGGAGTGAATGGATAGACGACAGATACTCGACTCATCTGGACCGCCCATTTCGCTTAATTAGGAGATATAACTCATGAGCTTTACGCTTTCAATTTGCTTGCTAATCGCCCTTGGCTCTATAACCACCTTCCCGGCCGGAGCCCTGACCCTGGACCTGGTCTTCCTCCAACCCGGCGACGAAGTCCCCAACTCACCTTTCCCCCTGGCCGCCGCACCACCGCCCAACGCGGAGCAGGACGCATCCCTGGCCGGGGCGGGTTCCTTTGAGGAGGTAGTCCAAAGCGCCGCCCGCACCTGGGAAAACGCTATCGCCGACGAGGGCACCATCACCCTCTACGTCGGCTGGCTCCCCTTCAATACCTTTCTCGACCCCATTGTCGCCACCGGCGGCATTCCCCTGGAATTGGACGGGGCCCGCCTGGTCACCGGCTTTATGGGTTTCGACAGCGACCAGCGCCACTGGTTCGTCGACCCCACCCCGGACCAGCACGAGGAATACACCGATTTCCAGGATTTCTTCCACGACCTGGGCGGCGGCCCGGTCAATACCGGTCGCCTCTTGACCCGCCCCACCGGCGAAGCCGCCGACCGCCACGACCTGTACAGCGCCGCCCTGGAGATTATCGGCCATCTGCTGGGCGTCAACCCGGCCGCCATCCCGGCCCAGGACCCGACCAATCCGCCGACCCTGACCATTACCGAACCCCGACCATTGGCCGGCACCCAGATCCCGACCTTTTTCGAGCCCTTCACCAATATCCAACTGGCCATCCCCACCGCCGCCACTGGCGACTGGATCCCGGCCGGGCAGCGCCGCTTGATTGCGGCGGTGGACGTATTGGCCATTGCCCAGGTGCACGACTACAGTGCCATCGACCTCGAGCCGCAGCCCCTGGCCGGGTACCGGGCCCTAACCCCCACGGCTGTACACCAGGGCGGCCTGACCGTTTCAGCGGGCCGGGCCGGCGGGTTCCTCAATAGACGCGCCAAACCCGTGCGCCAGGGCGCCGTGTCCTGGGGCCAGATTAAAGAGAATATGGGGGATTAAACCTGCCGAATACGGCAAGGAAAAAGCGCCTGGGCTAGAAGCCCAGGCGCCAAATTCAACTCCGGGTGACGATCGAACTAATTAACAATTAGGATAAAGGATAAATCTCATGATTTTTTCAATACTGTTCCGGCGCCAAACTGCGATCTGCGCCCTCCTTAGCCTGCTCTTGGGCCTGGCCACACTCGCACGAGCTGGAGAAGTGAAATACGGATACCCCGCGCCGGTGAATTCCGCCTGGTGGCCCAATTGGCCCGATGGCTTCGAACCCAGTGCAGCCGTCGATTAGGGCAACGGCAAAGTATATTTTTTCAGCGGCGACCAATATTTGCGCTACGACAAAGCGAACGACAGTGTCGATCCTGGGTTTCCCCGACGGACTAGAGATTACTGGGGCAACTGGCCCGCCGATTTTGAACCCCAGGCAGCGGTCAATTGGGTCGTCAACGACAAAGTGTATTTCTTCAGCGGCGACCAATATTTGCGTTACGACCGATCGGACGACCGTGTCGATCCCGGGTTTCCCAAAACCACAATCGACGAATGGAGTAACTGGCCTAGCCGGGCTGATTTCGGCGCCCCGCAAGCTGCGGTCAACTGGGGCAACGGCAATGTCTACTTCTTCAGCGGCACGCAGTATATCAAATATAAAATCGGCGAAGGTGTGGCACCAGGTTATCCCAGAGAGACAAAAAACAAATGGGGTACCTGGCCAAAACCCCCCAACGAAGCCCTGTACATACCGCAAGCAGCCGTGCGTTGGAATGGGAAGAAAGCCTACTTTTTCGGTCAGGGCGACTATCTCTTCTATCGACTCAAGAATATCTACGCTACTGCTGGAGGCGTGAAGACGACCCTGACCAACTACCTCAAACAACGGGACCAATGCGCTGCAGACCCCCATTGCAATCTCCAGGCCCAGTTGGGTTCTGGCAATGGTGCGGATGTCGCCAATATTCTCGCCGCCATAAATGCAGGTGAGACGATCGATCTGGAAGATTTCGGTCAGGTCGGTCCGCAATACGGCTGGCACTGTGGTGCTGGCAGACCCTTCGATGGTCAGGGATGGTCCGAGGATGAAAATGGAAATCCAGAACCTCTTATCCTCGATGCAATTGATTATCTGTGCTTTCGGCACGACGGCAATCACTGGGGCGCTTCCCCAGGGGACTTTGAAAACCACCGCGGCCTCTACAACGCCGTCCAAACACTCAGGGGCTTTGAAACAGGCAATTCGACGGGCGCCTTGACAAGGCATTTCAGCGATGTCAAAGAGGCTGCAGATATAATAGAAGACTGGTTTGGAGTCATTATACTCGCCTACGATATCTATCAGGCCGCGCAACAAATCGGCGAAATCGTCGGCAATTCCATCGACGATCCAGTCGGCGCAATAAGCCTGACTTCCGTCGACTCACCCGACCCAGTAACGGCCAGCTTTCCTTCCCCCACTACTCAATCAGCCGATTCCCCGGAGCCGGGCGCGCCTCTACCTGCAAATATCCAATCCACCGACGAGACCGAAGAAGGCACGTACGAAGGCCCTATCCCGAAGACTCCCCTTCCGCCTCCAGCATCGCCCCCACTTCGTGGGGCGCTCTCAAAGCGCGACAACAACAGGCCGACCAACCGGTGCAAAAATAGCCAGAAAAGACGACGGTCCCCTTGGTTGCACGAGCCAAGGGAACCGTTGAACAACTAGCTCATTCGCCAATCACAGCCAACCACTCCCAACAACGGCAACGTCCTTTCTGCGGACGCCGATATCACCCTCCTCGCCGCCCAGCTACGAACAAAGCCGAACACCTTTCATTCCACTTGGAGAGATTCTATGCGTCGAGCCGCCCCCACCACCATTAGCCTACTGTACTATGCCTGCCACACCGCCCTGTATCTGGCCTGCTTGGCCTCCGTAATCAGTTCCACAGCGCTCCGCGCCCTATTTACCCAACCAAACCCGCACCATCTGGCCCCCACCCAATTCGCCTTATACGCAGCCCTGACCGATCGGGCCCAAGCAGCCGAGCCTTTGCTGGACGGATTGGCCAACTTCGCCGTAGAAATGCACCTCATTTTTATGCAGTTGAGTGGGTCGTGCGGCTGTTAACGTGCTCTAACGGCATGGCAGGCTATCTCGATGAATATGGCCTTACACCAATCCGTCGGCTATATTTGTGTCATGATAGAAGAACGGGAAATACGGCGCGTCGCCGAACGCATTGGCCTCCAGATCAATGCCGAACAGGTCATTCTGTTTGGTTCCCATGCTCGCGGCGATGCCACCCAATATAGCGATGTCGATCTGCTCGTCATTGCCCAGAGCGATCTTCCGCGCTTTAAACGCAGTCGGGCTTTGTATCGATCTCTGATTCCCTATCCCTTTGGCATGGATCTAGTGGTTTATACTCCCGACGAGATCGAAGACGGTCGCCGGTCGCCCCTTTCCTTCGTATCCACTGCGCTGCGCGAGGGCCAAACAGTTTACGACCGCCGAGTCTGACTTAAAATTCCCCTAGCCTCACCGCGCCTCGCGCAATGCCTCTGAGCCCGAACCACCCACTAAAAAATCGAGATCCGCCCCACGATCGGCCTGCAATACATGGTCGGTATAAAGACCGGCGTAGCCCCGCCGCGCCAGCGGCTCGGGCGCCACCCACCCTTTGCGCCGCTGGGCCAACTCTTCCTCCGATACATCCATATCCAGCCGCCGCTGGGCCACATCCAACTCGATCATATCGCCGTTTTGCACCAGCGCCAAATTGCCGCCTACCGCCGCCTCCGGAGCCACGTGCAAGACCACCGTACCGTACGCCGTGCCGCTCATGCGACCGTCCGAAATGCACACCATATCGCGCACCCCCTGGGCCAATATCTTCTTGGGCAGACCAATCTTGCCGGCCTCGGGCATGCCGGGAAAACCCTTGGGGCCAATGCCCTTGAGCACCAATACGCAATTGGGCGTCACGTCCAGATCGGCATCGTCAATGCGGGCCCGGTAGTCCTCGACATTTTCAAAGACCACCGCCCGACCTCTGTGCTTGAGCAAATCGGGAGAGGCCGCCGACGGCTTAATTATGGCCCCGTCCGGGCACAGATTGCCGCGCAGCACGGCAATCCCGGCCTCCTTCTTAAACGGCTGCGCCAAGGTGCCAATGACCTCGCGGTTATAACACTGCGCCCCCTCGTTATTCTCGCCCAGACTCTTGCCCGTCACCGTTGGCGCCTCCATATCGAGCACCTCGGCCAATTCCTGTAGCACCGCCGGCAGGCCCCCCGCGTAAAAGAAATCTTCCATCAAATACTGGCCCGACGGCATCATATTGGCCAGCAGCGACATGCCGCTGCCCAAATGGTCAAAATCGTCCAATTCCAGCGGCACCCCCATGCGCCCAGCAATAGCCAGCAAATGGACGACGAAATTGGTCGAGCCCCCCAGCGCCGCGTTGACCTTAATGGCGTTTTCCAACGCCGACCGGGTCAAAACCTGCGACAGCCTCAAATCCTCGCGCACCATTTCGACAATGCGGTTGCCGGCCAAGTGCCCCAAGCGCTTGCGCCGCGCGTCGGCGGCCGGAATCGCCGCCCCCGAAGGCAGCGTCAACCCCAACGCCTCGACCATACAAGCCATAGTAGAAGCTGTACCCATGGTCATGCAGTGCCCGTCGCTGCGCGAAATGCAGCTTTCAGCTTCCAGGTACTCGGTCTGGCTCATGGTGCCGGCGCGCAATTCAGTAGTAAAACGATACACGTCGGTACCCGAGCCAATCTCGCGGTCTTGGTATTTGCCGTTGAGCATGGGCCCACCCGATACCACAATGGTCGGCAGATCGACGCTGCAAGCCCCCATTAAACAGGCCGGCGTGGTCTTATCGCAGCCGGTGAGCAATACCACCCCGTCGAGCGGATTGGCGCGAATCGATTCCTCCACATCCATGCTGACCAGATTGCGGTACAACATCGTCGTCGGCTTCATCAGGGTTTCGCCCAGACCCGTGACAGGAAATTCCAGCGGAAATCCCCCGGCCTCGTACACCCCGCGCTTGACCTGCTCGGCCAAAATCCGCAAATGGGCGTTGCACGGATTTAAATCGGACCAGGTATTGCAAATGCCAATCACCGGCCGCCCCTCAAACATCTGCTGCGGATGCCCCTGGTTCTTCAGCCAACCGCGCGCCACAAACCCCTTGTGATCGACCGACCCGAACCAATCCTCACTCCTCAATTTCTTCGCCATATTTCCTCCACCTGATCTTCTATCTATCGCCCTTGATCTGCTATCTCTAATTTTTCTTTTTTGCAATAACCTAAGGGTTTTGGGGGGTCGGCCGGCGGCGGGCAGTGGGGGCGGCGGGGCCGGGGGAGCGAAGGGGCGGGCCTCATACGGCGCAGCCGTATGGGGGCAGGGTGGGGGGCAGCCCCGCAGCGGGCATCACTGCCCGCCAGAGGCCGCCCCCCCAAAACCCGCTCTATGCAGCTTCCCCTTCACGCCGGCATACTCCGCCCCGAATGCACCCGCCCCGCCGCCGCCGTCGCCTCGTTGCCACCCGAAATCACCCGCCCGCCAGCATCGATCTTGTCGGCCACATTATCGGGCGTGCCATTGGTCAAAAACGCCACCCCATTGGCCGCACAGGCCGCCTTTACCCGCGTCTCTATATCGAGCATTTCCTGCGGCCAGGGCCTGGGCAAATGCAAATAACCCAACGCCATGCTCATATCGCCCGGGCCCAACTCGGCAAAGCCGATTCCAGGCACCGCCAATATTTCCTCGATATGCGGAATGGCGCCCACCGATTCAATTTTAACCCCCAGCAATAATTCGCCCTGCGGATTGAGCGGCCAGGGCTCGGCACCGCCTATATAGCCATCCCGGTCGACGCCCCACACCGCCGCTGCCCCCAATTCGGACCCAACCCCGCGCCGCCCCACACCCAGCCCGGAACCTACCCCAATTTTATTGATGGGATAGCGGCAGGACTCGACAAAAGCCTGCACCGCCCCAGCTCCTTCAGCCTGGCATAAAAGCAACCCGTGCACCCCCCGGGCCAGCACCTGGCGCGCCTGCCAGGCATTATAGCGCACGATCTCCTCGGAGATCCCCTCCACCGGCAATTCGACAATAACCGCGGGGGTGCGGTGGCCACTGCGCGTCGGCCCGCCCGCGACCAAACCGGCCATATAGCGGTCGAGACCGGCCATATCGAACGCCCCGTGCTCCATGCCCACATTGATATAATCGGCCCAGGTGCCGGCATCCTTCAGCCCCTGCTCATAGGTCAATACGTGTCCTGTATGGGCCCCGGTATAATAGATGGGCTGGTCTTGGCTGAGTAGCTCGACCGCCCGATTGACTCTGCTGGCCATATCCGCCTCCTTCCAGGTCTGCTGCGTTGGCCCCTGCTGCACAGATCTCCATAGTGCGTATTCTGCTTCTAGCGGTCAAGCCAATAGCCAAATCCAAACGCATCCAGCGGCGTACCAAAATCCAACACAATGTACCAGCTTTTAACACTGTGTTGGATTTTGGTACGCCCTTGCCAGATAGATCTAATTTTATCTATTTGAATCAAATAAATGAAAAACAAGCCTTTATGAAAAAAGCGATAAAATCCAATAATCCTGGCACAGCCCTTGCAAAGACCCCGGACAGAAAACCCGCCTATCTGTCTTGTGAAAGGAATATCCCATGTGCCACTCGGCCGCAGAATTGACCCAGTTTTGCCAGAGCTTAATCGAGCGGGCTCCAGACCCCGGACGAAGAAACCCCACCCGGTCCATTGAATTGCCCGATCCCGCCGACAAAACCGGGGCCCGACGGCCCAACGGTTTGTGCAAGTACGGCCCCAAGGCCGCCCGTTGACCCATTGCCGCACCCCGATCCGGGCAAGCTCCACCTCCTGGCTTGCCTGGTGGTCCAAGGCTCGGCGTATTTTTAGCAATAGGCAGACCGCCTCACCCGTGTCCACCTTCACTGTCTATTGCCTGGGCCCCCTTCTGCTGAGCGCCTTGACCGCCTGGATCAACCCGGTCCAGGCCGCCCAGACACCCACCTTGGCTCGCCTGGTATTCTGGGTCGACGCCGAGGCCATGACGGACTTCGCCGCCGTCTACCAACAAGATATTCTCCCACTCTTGCAGCAGCACGGCCTCCAACCGGCTATCGAGACGGGCCGGCCAACCCGCGAGGGCACCTTCAGCCGCCTGTTCCGCTTTGACAGTCCAGCCGCCTGGCAAGCCGCCGCCGACAGCCTCGACCACGACCCCCAACTCCAGGCCTTAGAACGCCGCCTGGGCGACCAATTTGGCACCGACCAACCCGACGGCCGCCTCAGAATCAACTTCTTCCTCTACCGCGCCCCGGCCGGGGCGGGGACCGTCCACCCCAAAGGTCCGGGGACCGTGGTGACCGCCGGCAAGGGCAAAGGCCATTGGCGCACCTACGATGTCACCGACGGTCTGGCCGGCCCCTGGATCAGCGCCGTGGCCCAGGATAGCGCCGGCGCCCTGTGGTTTGCCACCTTCAACAACGGCGTCAGCCGTTTCGACGGTCAGCAGTGGACCAACTACAACGCCGAGGACGGCCTGCCCGACAACCGCGTCTACGCCCTCTACGTCGACGCCGACGGCCAGTTGTGGTGCGGCACCCGTCGGGGCGCCGCCCGCTTCGACGGTCAGCAGTGGACCAACTACAACGCCGAGGACCAACTGGGTCCCCAGGACATCGCCGATATAGCCGCAGACAGCCACGGCCATATGTGGTTTGCCACCTGGGCCGGAGGCGTGATCCGCTTCGACGGGACACAGTGGATCACCTATACCGCCGCCGACCACTTACCCAATAACCGCGTCTACGACTTACACCACACCGCCGACGGGGCCATGTGGTTTGCCACCCGGGGCGGGGCAGCGCGCTTCGACGGGGATACCTGGACTACGTATACCACCGCCGACGGCTTGCCCCACGACCGCGTCACCGCCATCTACCAGGACCGGGCTGGCTCTATGTGGTTTGGCACCACCTACAATAGCGTCGCCCAATTCGACGGGGCCAATTGGACCGTCCACGCCCAAGGGGCAGAACACGGGCGGGACGGCATTAGGGCATTCTACCAGGATATCGACGGCGATCTCTGGATGGCCAAAAACGACGGCCTGGAGCGCTTTGACGGCAACCAGTGGACCGAGTACACCGCCGCCGACGGCTTGGCCCACGGCGAAGTCAACGATATCCTCCAGGACCGCGACGGACAGATGTGGTTTGCCACCGCCGGCGGGGTCAACCGCCTCGACGAGCGCCATTTCACCGCCTTTGACGCGGCCGACGGTTGGCCCACCCACCAGGGTTACCAAATCTACCCAGACCGCGACGGACAGATGTGGTTCATCGGTGGCGGGTCCCCCAGCAAAACCAATCGCCTCAGCCGCTTCGACGGGACAGACCTGACCGTTTTCACCGCCGAGGACGGCTACCCCTTTGAGGATATGCGCTGCCTTTACCAGGACCGCGACGGACAAATGTGGTTTGGCGCCCGGGAAGGAGTCGTGCGCACCGACGGACAGACCTTTACCGCCTATACGGCCGCCGACGGCTTGGGCGCCCAGTTCATCACCAGCATCCACCAGGACGCCGACGGACAGATGTGGTTCGGCAGTGTCTGGAACGGAGTGAGCCGCTACGACGGCGAGACCTTCACCCATTATACCCCAGCCGATGGGCTGGGCGGCGGCGACGTCCACGCCATGGTCCAGGACCGCCACGGACATATGTGGTTTGCTTCGCAACGCCACGGGGCCACCCGCTTTAACGGGACAACCTTTACCCATTATTCCACCGCCGAGGGGTTGGCCCACGACGAAATCCTCGATATCCACAAGGACCGCCAAGGCCAGTTGTGGTTTGCCACCCACGGCGGCGTCTCCCGCCTCGACAGCATTGGCACGGCTGACGCAAAGCCGCAATTCACTACCTGGACCACCCGCCACGGCCTGGGCTCCAACGACGTCCACGCCATCCTGCAGGACCATAGCGGCCACCTCTGGTTCACCACCGACGGCGGCGGCATCTCCCGCTTCGACGGCCAGGTCTTCCAGACCCTGACCCGCCGCGACGGCTTGGGCGGCAATATCGTCCTGAACGCGGCCATGGATAGCAGCGGCGCCCTCTGGCTCAGCGGCAACGAGGGTATAGTGCGCTACCATCCTCCCGCTCCCAGGCCCCTGCCGGTGACTATCGACGCGGTGGTGGCCGACCGCCGCTACCCCGGCGGAACCAACCTCGACATTCCCGCCAATACCGAGCTGGTCGCCTTTGAATTCAGCGCCACTTCGCTGACTACCCGCCCCGGCCATATCGTCTACCGCTACCGCCTGCAGGGCCGCGACGACAACTGGCGACAGACCACCGACCGCCGGGTCGAATACGCCGGCCTGCCCCGGGGCCAGTACCGCTTTGAAGTCCAGGCCGTCGACCGCGACCTCAACTATTCGGCACAGCCGGCACAACTGCAGCTGCGCCTGCACCGCCCCTATGCGCAATGGGCCTGGGGCACCGGTCTGGGACTGTCCTGCATCCTGGTGGGCATCCTCGGTATCCGCCTGGCTCGCAGCGCCCGCAGCCTGCATCAGACCAACCACCATCTGGCCGCCACCAACCACGATCTGCAAACGGCCAAGGAAGCCGCCGAGGCCGCCTCCCAGGCCAAATCGCAATTTTTGGCCAATATCAGCCACGAGATCCGCACCCCCATGAACGCCATTCTGGGTTACGCCCAGATCCTCCGCCGCAGCCCCGTCCTCAAAACGGACCAGCAGCGCGCCGTCGAAACCATCGAGACCAGCGGCAACCACCTGCTCACCCTTATCGACGAAGTCCTCGATATCTCCAAAATAGAAGCCGGCCGGATGGAATTGCACGCCACCGACTTCGACCTGGACCACCTGCTCGAAACCCTGGCGGTGATGTTCTCCATGCGCTGCCGCCAGCAGGGCCTTGAATGGCGTCTCCAACAGCCCCCCGACCATCTGCCCTGGGCCCACGGCGACGAGGCCAAATTGCGTCAGGTCCTGGTCAACCTGTTGGGCAATGCGATCAAATTCACCGAACGCGGCAGCATCACCCTGGAGGTGGTGCAGACCGGCCCGCACCATATCCACTTTGCCGTGGCCGATACCGGGCCGGGCATTGCAGAGGGCGAATTGTCCACTCTGTTCCAATCCTTTGAGCAGGGCCGGGCCGGACGCCAGCAAGGCGGCACCGGTCTGGGACTGGCCATTGCCCGCAAACAGGTCGAATTAATGGGCGGCCAGCTCGAAGTGGAATCGACGCCGGAGCGGGGGACTCGGTTTTTCTTCTCCCTCGACCTGCCCCCGGCCCAGCGTGCCCCCCAGTCCCAGAGCCCCGTCGATCACCAGCGGGTCGCTGGCTTGGCCGCTGGTTTTCGGATCCACGCCCTGGTCGCCGACGATGCCCCCGCCAGTCGCGATGTGCTGGCCCAACTACTGCGTGCCATCGGCGTCGAGGTAGCCACCGCCGACGACGGCCTGCAAGCCCTTGCATACCTGGACAAACAAACCGTGGATATCGCCTTCCTCGATATCCGCATGCCGGGCCTGGACGGCCTCGAAACAGCGCGCCGCATTCGCCAGGGGACCCAAGCGATTAAATTAATCGCCATTTCGGCCTCGGTACTGAGCCACCAACAACACTCCATCACCCAGGCCGGATTCGACGATTTCATCGCCAAGCCCTTCCGCTTTGAAGATATCTGCGCCTGTCTACAGCAACATCTGGGCGTCCAATTCACCTACGCCGCCCCCAAAGCCGAGATCCCCCTGCCGCCGGCGGCCGACCTGCCCGCCGATCTGGTCGCTGACCTGCGCGAAGCCACCCGGCTGAAAAACGTCACCCATATCGAACGCCATCTGCAAACCATGGAACAACTGGGCGAAACCCCGCGCCAATTAGCGGCCCATTTGCGCCAGCTCAAACAGCGCTTTGACCTGGACGCCATAACCGCAGTCCTGGGCACTTTTCACCATGACTGAACGGACAGCAGACCAAGCCCAAATTCTCCTGGTCGACGACAACCCGGCCAATTTGGCCGTACTGTGCGAATTGCTCGAAGCCGAAGGGTATATCGTCTCCATCGCCCTCGACGGCCAACAGGCCCTAGATCTGGTAGCCCAGGCCCCGCCCGATCTTATCCTGCTCGACGTCACCATGCCCGGGATGGACGGCTTTGAAGTCTGCCGCCGCCTCCAGGCCGAGGATGTCACCGCCGCCCTGCCGGTGCTGTTCGTCACCGCCCGCGACCTGCCCGAAGCCGTGGCCGCCGGCTTTGCCGCCGGCGGCCTGGACTATATCACCAAACCGTTTCGCGAACAGGAAGTGCTGGCCCGGGTGCGGACCCATCTGCGACTCTATTTTATGGCGCGGGAATTGACCGACAAAAACCACGAGCTGGCTCAGGCCCTGGAACAACGGGCCCAACTCAAGGGCCAATTATCGCTGTTGTCGGCCCAGGAAGCCCAGCGCTGGGGTCTGGAAGGTTTTGTCGGCGACAGCCCGACGGTGCAGAAAATTTTCGGCGAAATTCGCCTGCTGCAGGAAAATACCGCCCCCTCGGTGCTGATCACCGGCGAGAGCGGCACCGGCAAGGAGCTTATCGCCCGGGCCATCCACTTTGGCAGCGCCCGCCGCGACGGGCCCTTTATTCCGGTAAACTGCGCCGCCCTGCCCGGCGAGTTGGCCGACGCCTTGCTCTTTGGTCACGTCAAAGGGGCCTTCACCGGCGCCGAAGGCGATCGCGGTGGTCATTTTGAAATGGCCCACGAGGGCACCCTATTCCTCGACGAAATCGGCGAAATGCCGCTGGAATTGCAGGCCAAGCTATTGCGTGTATTGGAAGACGGGGAAATCTGGCGCCTGGGCGCTGGAGCCGGCCGGCCGGTAGACGTGCGCGTTCTGGCCGCCACCAACGCCGATCTGGACGGCCAAATGCAGGCGGGTACTTTCCGCCGCGACCTCTACTTCCGCCTGGCCCGCTTCACCGTCCAGGCCCCGCCGCTGCGCCAACGCCCCGGCGATATCGCCCTGCTGGCCCAGCACTTCGTGCGCCTCTTCGCCGGCGAAATGGGCCAGGAGCCGCCGCAGCTGGCAGAAGGGGTGCTGGACATCTTGCGCGGACACTCTTTCCCCGGCAATGTGCGCGAATTGAAAAACATCCTCGAGCGGGCCCTGTTAGAAAGTCGCGGCGGCCCCATCCAACCGCATCATCTGCACCTGAGTCACACCCCCGGCACCGGTCCTACCTCCCTAGTCTCGACGACTGCCCCCCAGCCTGTCGCCGCAATCGCCGATCTGGAGTCGGCGCTAGCACAGCTGGAATTGCAAATCGTCCAAGGCGCTCTGGACCGGGCCGGGGGCAATATTGCCGAAACCGCCCGACTGCTGGGTACCAACCGCAACCGCATCTACCGCGTTTTGCAGCAAGCCGGCCTTATTTGAGCGGCCCCCTTGGCGCCGCTCAGGCGGACACCTCCACACTATCGGGCCTGTTGCCCACCGATGGGGGCGCCAAAATACGCTGCTGTTGCGGGGTCGCCTGCGGATAATCGGCGGCCTGGTAATAATTCTGGGCCCAGGACGAATGCCCAGGACTGAATTTGTACAGCAGGGCGCGCCGCTGGTGAGACGCCGTCCAGGTCATGGTCCCGTGCACCAAGGCCTCGGTAAAAATAATCACGTCCCCCGCCTCCACCTCCGGCTGGCGCACATAGTGGGCCGGCTGGGTGAAATTGCGCACTCCATCCGGGATAGCCGCGACAAAATTACTCTTGTGGCTGCCCGGCACGCAGGCAAAACCACCGTCCCCGGCCCGCACCGGACTTAGACAATAGGTAAATACCGTCAAGCCGTTGCGCATCACCCCGTCGTGGTAGCGATACCAGTGGTCCGCCTCCGGATAGACCCCGCCCTGAGGCCCTCCGTGCAAACCGCCGATCCGCTCGCCCTGACGCATAAAGATTGGGTAGTCGTGGTCGGCGCGAAATTTGGGCCCGATCAATTCGAGCAAATAGGGAATAATGCCGGGGTGGTCCATCAAATTCAAAAAGGCCGGCCCCCAACTGGATACCGGTCCGCCGCGCTCCTGGGCAATGGCCGCATCGGCCAACTCATTCAATTGGGCCACTTCGTCGGCGTTGAGAACCTGCTTGAGTAGCAGATAACCGTCCAGATCGAATACGAATTTCTCTTCGGGTGTCATAATTCCTCCGCCTACAAGTGCAAACCTGGCCAAAAATATAGAAAAGCCCCAAATTGTAGCCAAGCGCCGGGACAGCCCTGGGCCTTAACAACCGCCGAGCGACAGCCCCGACAACAGGCCGACTGAAAAACCGCCCATGCCCCGCACCGACCGCCCCCTTAGTTCCTGAGCCCCGCCTTGTTCGCCGATTATCTAGAGGCCTTCCGCCACTTCGACCGCAATACCCGCCTGATTCTGCTGACCTCGGTGTTGATCGGCCTGACCATTTTCGGCGGCATCTACAGCGTCCTGCTTAACCTCTATTTGCTGCGCCTGGGCTACGATACCGCCTTTATCGGCGATGTCAACGCCGCCGGCGCCCTGGCCTTTGTCGTTTGCAGCCTACCGGCCGGGGCCCTGGGACGGAAATGGGGCAATCGGCCCATGCTGGTGGCGGGCTTAGGGCTGGCCGTCTTGGGGCACGGCCTATTGCCCTTGGGCGAATATTTCACCGCCACCCAACAGCGCTACTGGCTGCTGGGCAGTATGACCCTGGGCTCGGCCGGCACCAATATGTATTTCGTCAATGTCTTCCCTTTTCTCATGGCGGCGACCCGGCCCCAGCAGCGCAACCACGTCTTTTCCCTGCAAATGGCCATTTCGCCGCTGGCCGCCTTTGCCGGCAGTCTGATCGGCGGCTTTCTCCCCGGCCTGTACGCCGCTCTACTCGACACCAACCTGGACCAGCCCGCCGCCTATCGCTACCCCTTGCTGTTGGCCGCTGTATTTTTGGCAGCAGCGCTGATCTTAGTAGCCCGCACCCGCCCCATCAAAACGACCATCGCCTCTGAGTCCACCGCCCCCCAGTCAACCACCCGCCGAGGCCGACCGCCCTACAAGCTGTTCATCGTCATGGGCGCCGTAACTTTTTTCCAGACCAGCGGCGAAGGCGTGGCCCGCACGTTCTTCAATGTCTATCTCGATGACGCCTTGGGCTTATCCACTGCCCTTATCGGCACTCTTAGCGCCGGAGGTCAATTGCTGGCCGTAGGCGCCGCCCTGGCCGCCCCACTCTTGGCCCGCTACTGGGACCGCCGCCACATTATTCTAGGCGGCTCGTTGGGCATGAGCCTATGTCTGATTCCCCTGGCCCTGGCTTCTCACTGGATCGTCGCCGGGCTGGGTTTTATGGGTCTCATCGCCATGGGCGCCGGACGCCGGCCAATATATATCGTCTTCCAGCAGGAAAGCGTGTCGCCCGATTGGCGCATCACTATGTCGTCCGCCGTCTCCATGTCCTACGGCCTCAGCCTTACCCTCATCAGTTATAAGGGCGGCCGCCTGATCGCCGCCTGGGGCTATGACGCTCTGTTTCTGGGCGCGGCGCTGGTCACCCTGGTCGGGACGCTAATTTTCTGGCTCTATTTCCGCCCCACAGGCAAACAAGGCAATGCCCCTTACAAACAATCCAGGATATAGCCGACAAATAAATGAATAATGGTCACGCCCCATAATTGTTCCTACATTGACTTTGATCAATCCAAACTGGAGCAAGTCTTATGTCTACCGCACTGCCTCTGATCGCCGTCGCCCTCCTATTGTCATTTCCACTCCAAGCAGAAGAGCCCCCCATGCCCTCGCCCTTTCCCTGGCCCGAAGAAGAAATCGCCCACTATACCGCCCACCGCACGGACGCACCCATAACCGTCGACGGCCATCTCGACGAAGGCGCCTGGCAACAGGTGCCGCGCTCGCCGCGCTTTAGACACCTGGTCAAAGGTGGCCCGGCCATCCACGATACCCGCGCCGCCGTGCTGTGGGACGATACCAATCTCTACGTCGGCTTCTGGATTGAAGAACCCGACGTGCAAGGAGACTTGACCGAGCGCGATGCCCCTATCTACCAGAACAACGACGTCGAGGTTTTCATCGCCGGCAAAGACGCCTACTACGAATTTGAAATCAATTCGCTGGGCACCATCTACGAAGTCTTTTTCATTTGGGAGGAAGCCTACGACAAAGCCGGCTACGCCCAGCGCCCCGAATTTGACCGCAGCGATAAAAAGCAAGTGCGCCCCTTCAACGGCGTTGGCTTCAACAAGCACCCGCGCGGCAAGCGCATTGGCTATTGGAATTGGGATTTCCCCGGCCTGCAGAGTGCCGTCCAGGTAGACGGCACCCTCAACGACAGCAGCGACCGCGACCGCGGCTGGACCGTGGAATTGGCCTTCCCCTGGGCCGGCATGGAAGCCTTGGCCCTGGCCGACGACCGGGCTCTACCGCCCGTGGACGGCGATGTCTGGCGGATGGACTTCTCGCGCTTCAACCAGTACAAAGAAGCGCCGCCCTCCGGCGATCCGGGCGGCTGGGCCTGGAGCCCGCACGGGGCCTGGGATTCGCATATCCCCGAGTGCTTCCCGTATATCCATTTTTCGCAGGAGTTGGTGGGCAAGTAGAACAGATAGGTCGAACTACCCTAGGCATCCTTTAGACGGACCGGATTCCATCCAGGGGCACCGTGCTCTCTATTGGGCCCTCTTAGGGGCCTCAGCCAGCACTACGTTCTGTGCGGCGGCAATTGTACAGGACATTGAGGACTAACGCGCCACTAAACCGCGCCACTTTTTGGCATCGGCGTTGCGTTGTTTGTTGGGCAGCCTTTACGCCAGACCTGTATTTCTGAATTGTAGGGAAAGTCAAAGGCGTCGCCCATTGTAGAAACAATGCTACGAATTTGCTTAAGTACAGTCTGCTGAGTTTGGTGACTTAATGCCGCGATAAAGCTGGTCGACATTGCACGCTCGGCGACCCCTTCGGGATTGGTGAACTGCGGGTTAGGTAGCGCTCATTCGTCAACCAATTCGAAAGCAGAATCGCTATCGATTGCTTGGCGCCACTCCATAGTTCGATGCCTAGGAGTATTTCCCGCATATCTGTTTAGGGTTGACTCATACTTTCGAACCCACTCGACAGTTTCATCTCGTACATTCCAAACACAGACAAGCAAACCGTTTGAACTTAATATTCTCTTTATTTCAACCAGCGCCTTCTGGTAGTTGAACCAATGAAAGGCTTGAGCGACAACCACAGCATCAATACTGGCCGTTACCAATCCTGTTTCCTCGGCGGTCCCCCCGCGGACATCAACCGTTGGGAGTTGATTGGCAATTTTGGCCCGCATTTCTGGCACAGGCTCTATAGCGATTGGGGAATACCCGGCGTGTACTAACTGTCGGGTAAAAATACCAGTTCCCGCACCCAGATCAACGATCTTCCCTTTAGTAAAATTCTTCCTAAAACACTGCATCAGTTCTGGATGATAATCCGGACGAATTTTTGCGTACGTATCCGAATTAATCTGGTAACCGGAAGCGGCAGAGTTATGGATCATGCGGTATTCCTTTCACCCAATTTGGCCTAGCACAAGGTCTTGGGGGTGTTGGCCGGCGGCGGGCAGTGGGGGAGTGGGGCGGGGCAGCTGGAGGCCGGGTTGGCGGCGCAGCCGGGCGGGGAGGGGAAGGCCGCAAGCGGGCCTCACTGCCCGCCAGAGGCCGGCACCCCCAAGACCGTCCTAGCCCAAACCCACCACACTCACCAGCTGCTCGACTCTTGTCCTTTAATCATCTTTGTTATATTCTTACCAGTAAGATTACAACAAAGGAGCCCCCATGAAATCAGTCGCCACCACTCGCATGTCGTCCAAAGGCCAAGTCGTAATCCCCGAGTCCTTGCGCCACCAACTCGGCCTGGAACCCGGTGCCCAATTCGTCGTCCTGGGCCAGGACGATGTCATTATCCTCAAGACCATCGAAACGCCTTCCATGCGCGATTTCGACCGCCTGATCGACCAGGCCCGCCAGCAGGCCAAAGACGCCGGCATGAAACGCTCGGACATCGCCGCCGCCGTCTCCCGCGTCCGCCAATGAGGCTGGTAGTAGATACGAATGTATTTATCTCTGGAATATTCTTCACTGGACCGCCGCACCGCATCCTCGATGCCTGGCGGCGCAGCAAAGTCGAACTCGTCGTAGACGCGACCATCCTCGCCGAATACCGCGACACCGGCCTTGAACTGGCAGCGCAATTCGATGGAGTCGAACTGGCGCCCTGGTTGGACCTCCTGACCGTCAAGGCCAAGATGATGGAAACCACATGCTTAGAAGAGCCAGTCTGCACCGACCCGGACGACGATAAATTCCTTGCCTGCGCTCTGGCCAGCAGAAGCCGCTTCGTCGTCACGGGAGGCAAGGCCCTGCTACGCACGTCGGGCTACAAAGGCCTCACCGTTCTCACGCCTCGCGCCTTTGTCAATGCGCATTTATAGCGGCACTCAGCCCTCTACTTTGCCAGCCTGAGTCCACCCGCGTCGCCCTCCTGCCAGCTCCCAGTCCCACTCAGGTCATTTCCCGTTCTCATCGACAACAAACTATGGACCTGACAGTCTTCCCCCTTAATCACTTTGGCCTAGCGCAGGTTCTGGGGGTGTCGGCCGGCGGCGGGCAGTGGGGGAGGCGGAGCGGGGCAGCTGGAGGCCGGGTTGGCGGCGCAGCCGGGTGGGGCCGGGAAGGCCGCAAGCGGGCCTCACTGCCCGCCAGAGGCCGGCATCCCCAGAACCGTCCCAGTCCAACCCACCGCACCCATCAAAAAATCGGAATCCGGTTCCCCGTTTGCCCCGTAAAAAAATCGATCACGACCCAAAACCCAGCGACAAAGACGTGCCCCAAGATCAGCCCCAGGAAAAAAGGCCGCAAACGCCTAAATAACGCCACCCCGCCGTATTTGAGAATCAGCGCCTTCAGCATCCAGCCAATAAAAATACTGAACCACGTAAACGTAATGGTCAGCGTCGCGCCAATAGGGAAACCCAAATAATGCACCGGCCACCACAGAAAATGGTGCCGGGCAAACATCAGCAACCCCATAATCCCGGCGCCAATGCCAGCAAAAAGAAAACGCGGCGCAATAGTATCAAAATCCTTCACCGGCCCACTCGGGTTGGCAATTTTATAAGCCGAATCGCCGTGCACAATCTCGCCGAAGCGGTTGTAGAACCACCAGTCGAGATTGATGCCGCCATACGTATACCCCATCCACACAATAGCCCATACCGACCCAGCCAGACTAACCGCAATAGCCAGCACCATGGCCCAAAACAGCGGCCGCCGCCTAACCCCGCCGCTGTCGGCCAGCTTCATGCCGTTAATCGCCGAGGCCATCACCATGGTGCGCAAATCACCGGCCCAACTAAACGTAAAACCCAGACTCAAAATACCCGGCGCCGTCACCGCCTCGGTGCCTATACTGTGAATAACAAAGGGCTGCGCCGTCATCTGCGCCCGGGCAAAACCCAGCCCGCCCTCGGCGACAATGCGCGTCAGGCCGTAGAAAATGCAAAAGGCGATAAAGAGGAAAAATAGCGTCACCAGCAGCGGCAGCCCCGACAGCCACAGCCACACCACCGCGTACAACGACGATCCAACCAGCACCAACGCCGCCGCCCGGTAGGACAAAATCTCCTCGCTATCGTCCAACTCGCCGTGCCCGTGCCATGCCTGTTGCGCCACTTGCCGCAAATAGCGCCGACTGGTCCACAACCCGTACAGCACCAGCACCAGCATCGCCCCCATACCCTGGTACGATACCGCCATCGACCCTTCCATGAACAAATCGCGCCGCCCCGGCAGGTCGTAGCCAAGGATATTCTCCGTGGTCAACTGGCCCCGTGTCAGCAGATAGAACAGCCAGATACTCATGCCCACGTCGAGGCTGAGAAAATAAGCCAGCCCCATGGCGACGAAATTGACATTAGTCTGCAAGTGCAGGGCGTGGTTGAACAGAGACAGACTGTGGCGCAGCGGAATGGCGGGCACAAAGGGGTAGTAGTGATTGAGCGCCGAGGTGGTGAACAACAGAAAAGGAATGGCAAAACCCGCCCACATCAGCGGATTGCGCACGAAGGGATTAAAGACGGACTTGCCCTTGCCTTCTTCCACCAGGTCGAGCGGCAATTGCAAAAGGGGGAAACTCAAGCGATCGTAGTCGACCCACTGGCGCCGCATTAACGACATGATGGAGATCATCATCAAATAGATGGCCAGGATAAACGAGCACCACGCTGCCAGCGGCACCAGCCACTCGCCCCAGGGAATGGCCTGGCCTTTGGGCAAGCCTTCGAAAAAGTACTTGATGGCATCCGGGTCGTGCGGCACCATCCACTCGCGCAAATAGGGGTGCAGCCATTCGGCCCAGTTATTCTCGGGCGTGGCGTAATAGTAGATATTGGGCAGGAAGGCAATGAGATTGCCGGTGAAACCCCAGGTGGGAATGGCCGAGGCAATCAGCATCATGGCGTAGATGACGATGAGCTCGGCGCGAGAAAAACCCCACGAACGCTTGACCAGCCTGATCAGCGGATTCAATAACGCCGTCAGGACAAAAAAGAGAAATACCGCCCCGGCGGTGATATAATCGGAGGACATACCCGCCGTGGCCATGGCCAGACGGGCATAGGCAAAGCCGATATTGATCCCCAGACAGAAAACGGCTCCAACGAAAAAAGAGCGGAAGGTAAAAGGAGCGGGAATCAAAGACATGCGGACCAATTGGGTTAGAGAAACGATACTCAATAGGATTTGCTGTCAAAGTGCCAACGCGTCTTGTCGGCCGCACCGGTGGGCTCTATATTGCCCCTGCCAGGACCGCTGCGGCGAAAAAAGAAGGATACAAGTTATCCACCTGGCACGCAACCAATTATGGCCAACTTGCAACTACTTGGAGACCATGACTAATCAGCGCATCGATCTGGCTGGGACCTGGCAGCTGGCCCCGGCCCAGCGCCCCGAAGACCCTATTTCGGCGGCCATTCCCGGCGATACCCACAGCGCTCTATTGGCCGCCGGCCGCATTGCCGACCCCTACTGGGGCACCAACGAACTGGCCTTGCAGGACCTCAACCGCCAGGACTGGCGCCTGAGCCGCAATATCGCCGTAAGCGCCGACTTCCTCGCCGCCGGCCGAATATATCTGTGCTGCGAAAGCCTCGATACCATCGCCGATATAAGCCTTAACGGCCACCCCGTGGGGCAGGCCCGCAATATGTTCGTGCGCCAGCGCTTCGACGTCACCCAAGCCCTGCAGGAAGGCGACAACCAGCTCGAAATTCTGCTGCATTCGGCCGAGACTCATGCGCTGCAATTAAGCCGCGCCCTGCCCTACGAAATTCCCTATTCAGAATACCCCATCCAATCGCCGCACCGCAACCTAGTGCGCAAAGTACAGTGCCACGCCGGCTGGGATTGGGGCTGCTGCCTGATGGTGGCCGGCCTCTACGGCACCGTCTATCTCGAAGCCCAACCCATGGGCCATGCAGACTACGTCTATACCGAGCAAACCCATGCCGATGGCCGCTGCGACCTGACCGTCATCTGCGAAGTAGAAGCCCCTGAAGGGGGCGCCACCGAGTTGCATATAGACTGCGGCGGCCAGCGCCTGCGCGAGCCGATAAAGCTCCAACCTGGTCGCTCTGTCCTACGCCGCACCCTGACCATTGACCAACCCCTCCTCTGGTGGCCCGCCGGCTACGGCGACCAACCCCTCTACGATCTGGAGGTGAAGATCGCCGGCGACCGGCACCACCAACAGGTGGGCCTGCGCACCCTGGAGCTCATCACCGAACAGGACGATATCGGTCTGGGTTTTAAATTTCGCGCCAACGGCGTCGATATTTTCGCCAAAGGCGCCAACTGGATCCCCTGCGACGCCCTCCCCGCCCGCCAGACCCGCGCCGCCGTCGCCGACCTGCTCACCAGTGCTGTCGAGGCACATATGAATATGATTCGCGTCTGGGGCGGCGGTCAGTACGAATCCGACGACTTCTACCAATTGTGCGACGAAAAAGGCCTGCTGGTTTGGCAGGACTTCATGTTCTCCTGCTCGACGTATCCGGCCACCGCCGATTTCCTCGACCAAGTGAAAGCCGAGGCCCGCCACCAGATAAAGCGTCTGCGCCACCACGCCTGCCTGGCCCTGTGGTGTGGCAATAACGAGGATTTGGGCGCCCTCAACTGGTTTGAGCCCAGCCGCCGCGACCGCGACCGCTATCTGGTCGACTACGACCGCCTCAACGAAGGCGTCCTGGGCCGCCTGGTCGACGAACTCGATCCCGAGCGCACCTTCTGGCCCTCTTCTCCCTGCGGCGGCCGGGGCGATTATTCGGATAATTGGCACGACGACTCACGCGGCGACATGCACTATTGGCGCGTCTGGCACGAAGGCAAATCCTTTGCAGATTACCACGCCGTCACGCCGCGCTTCTGCTCCGAATTCGGCTACCAGTCCTTCCCTTCGCTGGATTGTATAAAGACCTACGCCCCCGGCGACCAGTTCAACGTTACGGCGCCCATCATGGAACACCACCAGCGCAACGACGGCGGCAATTCAAAAATCACCGAGATGTTCACCCGCTATTTCCGCATGCCTGATGGCTTCGCCCATTTCGTCTACCTGAGCCAAGTGCAACAAGGCCTGGCCATCAAGACGGCGGTGGAATACTGGCGCCATCTGCGCCCCACCTGCATGGGGACCTTGTACTGGCAACTCAACGATCTGTGGCCGGTGTGCTCGTGGTCGTCGTTGGAATACGGCGGCAAGTGGAAGCTATTGCACCACATGGCGCGACGCTTTTATGCCCCGGTGCTGATTTCCTCTTTTCAAAACGACGACGACCAGTTAGAAATATGGGTCACCAACGACCGCAAAGAGCCCACCCCCATCCAGGCCCGACTGCGCATCGTCGATTTTTCCGGCACAATACAGCAAGAGAAAGCTTGGAACCAGACCTTAGATGCCGGCAGCGCCCAGCAACTCGACGCTCTGGCCGTGGCCGAGCTGATCACCGACGGCACCGCCGCCTTTGCCGTCCTCGATCTGGAGGCCGAAGGCATCACCTTGCGCAACGAGCATTTCTTCGCGCCCTATAAATCCTGCATCCTGCCCGATGCCCAGGTGCAAACCCGGATCGAAGAGGTCGATGAGGGTTTCGCCGTCACAGTAACGACCGACCAGCCCGCCTTTTACCTGACCCTCAACGCCGACGGCCTGGCCGGCGAATTCGACGATAATTGCTTTACTTTATTGGGTGGAGAAAGCCGCACCCTGACTTTTCAAGCCAAAGGCGAAGCGCCTACCCTGGCACAATTCCAGGACGCCCTGACCGTGCTCCACTTGCGGGCCACATACCAATAAGATTGTATTTAGTTTTGTCCATCTCGGCCCCCCGGGGCCAAAACCGATTATAATGCCAAGGAGCACCGCCCCATGCCCGACGCAGCACCCGACCCCAGCCCCAAGCAGCGCCTGCTCTACCTGCACGCCCGCACCCCCAACGTCTTTTCCGACCTGGTCGGCTACACCCTAATCGAGCCCACCCCCGGCTACCGCGCCGAAATCACCGCCGAGGAGCCCGACTGGCCCTATAAATCGGTCCACGAGGCCCTCATCGACGGCTGGCAGGTGGTGCAGTTCCCCTTCCAAATGGCCCCTTTCGACGACCGCGAAATAGATATCCTCGGCTACGAATTCATCCTGCAAAAAATAGAGGTGGTACCATGACCGCAACTCAGCCCGCCCTCGACCAGCAATACCTGATGTCCGACGCCGAAGTGGCCCGCTTTGTGGTCAACGGCTACCATATGGTCCGCCCCGATTTCAGCGCCGATTTCAACGAGGGCATAGCCCGCCAATTGGACGTCCTGACCGATAACCCCGGCGACGCCATTACCGAAACCGTACCCGATTTGCTGGAAGTGTTGGAGCACCCCGCCGTCACCGGCGTGCTGATCAGCCTGCTGGGAGCAGACTACCAGGTCCAGTCGCACCGCCATTGGCATACCAAGGCCCCCGGGGCCGGCCATATGCAATGGCACCAAGATTCGACCAATAATAGGGAAAAGAAAATCAACCGCTTTTTAGGCCTCTACTATCCGCGCAAAGTCACCGCCGATATGGGCCCCACCGTCATCGTTCCCGGCACCCAGTACCGCAACGCCCCCACCGACCGCATGGCCACCTATACCAATATCCGCGGTCAGGTGCCCCTGGTGGTGGAAGCCGGCACCGTCGCCTTCACCCACTACGATATCTGGCACGGCACAGCGGCCAACCGCACCCAGCAGATCCGCCATATGATCAAATTCCTCTTCCGCCGTACTGCCGACAATACCGCCCCAACCTGGAACCACGACCCGGCCGCGCTCGATTCATCCCTCAACTGGGGCAAAGGCCGCGACCAGGCCGAAGACGTCAACAATATCCTCGCCTTCACCAATCCGGTGGGCTGCTCGCAGAGCGATTCCTACAAGGAGCGAGGCATTCGCCGCCGGTGCTGGCAGCATTTGATGGGAGAAGACCAATAATGACAGTGCCGACAGGATCGCTCGAAGAAAAACTACAGTCCTGGCAAAATCCCGTCGAAATGCTGCGCAACGCGCCGACCGGTCCGTACATTTTCCCAATTGCTCCCGAATTCAGCAATTGGCGCGACGAGCAGGAGGCCTGGCACAAAACGGCCGTCCTCTTCGACCTGTCAAAGCATATGACGGATATCTATTTCGAGGGCCCCGATCTCATCCCCTTGTTGGAGCGCCTGGCCGTCAACAGTTTCAAAAATTTTGGCCCCAACAGGGCCAAACAGATCGTCTGCTGCAACCAAGAGGGCTTTGTCATTGGCGACGCCATTCTCTTTGGTCTAAGCCCCACCAAGGTCAATATCAGCGGCCGCCCGTCGGTGCCCAACTGGGTTGCCTACCACGCCGAAACCGGTGACTACGATGTCACCGTATCGCGCGACAACCGCGCCGTGCAAAACGCCGGCGAGCGCCAGACCTACCGCTTCCAGGTGCAGGGGCCCAACGCCGCCGCCATCCTCGAAGCCGCCACCGGTGGGCCGTTGCCGGCCATCAAATTCTTCCGTATCGGCCAACTCACCATCGCCGGCAAAACCGTCAACGCCCTGAGCCACGGCATGGCCCGCACCCAGGGGCTGGAATTGTGGGGCCCCGCCCAGGACAGCGAGATCGTACGGGCAGCCCTTATCGAAGCGGGCCGGGACCACGGTCTACAAGAGGCCGGCGCCCGCGCCTACTCGACTGTCTCGCCGGAATCGGGCTGGATCCCCTCGCCGATGCCGGCCATTTTTTCCGACTCGATGCACGCCTATCGCCAATGGCTGCCCGCCGACGGTTTTGAAGCCAACGCCTCCCTCGGCGGCAGTTTCTATTCCGAAAATATCGAGGATTATTACCAGACGCCCTGGGATTTGGGCTACGGTATGCACGTAAAGTTCGACCACGACTTTATTGGCCGCCCGGCCCTGGAAAAAATGGCCGAGCAACCGCACCGCAAAAAAGTCTGGTTGGTGTGGAATAACGACGACGTGGTGCGCATTTTCGCCAGCCTGCTAGGATCGGGGGCCCGCCACAAATACCTCGAAATGCCCGGCTCGCAGTACTCCACCTTGCCCTTTGACACAGTGCTGCAAGACGGCCAACTGATCGGCCTTTCGACCTATAACGTCTACACCGTCAATGTCGGCGCCTGGTTCTCCCTGGCCATGCTCGACGAAGACCGGGCCATCGACGGCGCCGAAGTCACCCTTATTTGGGGCGAAGAGGACGGCGGTTCATCCAAGCCCATTGTCGAGCGCCACGTGCAGACTGAAGTTCGCGCCACCGTCCATACCCAGCGTCCGACGGAGCGGTGATATAGAGCTAGTTTCGCAAGCTAGCCTTGGGCTCGCCCGGTCATTCTCGCCATTGTCGGATCCGACTGGCCGACTACGTCTCTCCGCTCTTCCCATCACCCCCGTGAGGGCTCGCTGTTCTCGCGCCGATGCCGCCGGTGCACGTCTTTCATCTTGAAATCGTTGTCGATCACCTGCTGCAAATGTACCATGCGCTCGGGCCCGGCGGTGCGCAACATGGCCGGGCCATGGATGCGGTCAATCCAGAAACGGCCCTCGTTGGCCAACGCGTTCTGGAAATCCTCCAGCCGCTCCTCGGGCACGTGCTCGTAGAAATTCATCGTATACATGCGCCGCCGTTGCGAGCCCCCGAAGGCGGCGTGCTTGGTATTGTGCCAAAAGACCACGATATCGCCCGGCTCTGTCTCCACCACCTGGCACGGCACATCCTGGGGCGCGATGCCCCAGGCCGCCTCGCTGTCGGGCAGGGCCTCCTGCAAACCGTCGGCGTACAGCTCGCCGCAGCGGTGACTGCCGGGGATAACGCGCACCGCGCCCGTATCCCTGCTCAACGGATCCAAATAAAACGCAACTTTGATACTGGGAATGCGGTCGCCGTTGTAGCCGTCGGAATGCCAGCGCGTATCGCCCACGTAAAAATTGCCGTCGCCGCTGGTATAGTTGAAATCGTCGCCCAAGATGCCGGCGACAATATCGTGGATACGCGGATCGTCGAGCAGGCTGCTCAAGTATTCGCTCTGGTCGGCAAAGGGCACAATGCACGAACGCGCCTGCCCCTCATGCTCTGTGCCGTGATGGCCGCCTCCGTGGATCTTCCACACCGCCTCAAATTCCTCAATAATGCGGTCGACGCAATCGGCCATTAAGCCGGGAAAGTATAGAAAACCGAACGTATTGAAGTAGTTCAGCTGTTGCTCACTCAGTCGCGTTTGGGACATGACTCTGCTCCTGATTGCCAATTTCTTTCCCAATTCACAGCTATCAACCCTCATTTCCCCAACCCACCACAAAGGCGAGTCGGCCACTCTACAAACTCCGCTCCAAGCCCGCCTGCAACCCCGCCTCGATCCGCGCCTGGGTCTCTTCGAGGTGGGCGCGACTATAGGCATCGAGCCCACCGCCCTCCAGACGCCGGCCAATCTGTTCGACCAGCACCCGCAGATCGGCCCGCCCCAAACTGCGGGCGTCTTCGGGTGTGCCCGCCGCAGGCTTAAGCAGCAAACCAAGCAATTTCTGCAAATGCGCCCGCTGCAAATTGCGGCGGAAACTGTCGATATGGCCGCCCCCATCCAGCTCGGCCCAGATGGCCTGCCGCAAGCCGGCGAACAGATCGACCATAGTGAAGGTCTCTCCCACCTCATAGCGCAGTTCCAGATCCTGCAGGCGACTCAGCAGGATTGGATCGTAGAAGCGGTCGAGAGGCTGGCGCTGGATGCCCAGGACAATATCGTGGACGGGCAGGTCGATGCGCCGCACCCGGTCAATCGACCAGGTAAAATCGGGCCAACGCTCGGGCGCCAATTTGTTGAGCAGCTCCGGCGACCAGGAAAAGGCATTGGGACCAAAAACGTGTTCGACCAGAAAATCGAGCGCCTCGCGCTGCCGGGCCGGCGCCACCGGCTGCAGCGGGATACGGCCGTCGGGGTCGCCGACGTGATCGCGGTAGTGGTGGATGCCGCCGATATAGCGGCTGATATTGCCGACCCCCGAATAATAGGGCCGGAAGCCCCAGCCGAAGACCCGCCGCAGAGTCTGGTAGCGCTCGCCTTTACGCTCGAATTTGTCCTCGACCTTATCCCACAACTGGCGCGACAGGACAACCAGGTCGCGATAGTGGGCAATGGGGTCGTCGCGCAAATCCCAACGCGTCGCCGTCGGATCAATCCCCCGGGTCCAGTACACCGCATCCTCGTCGGTACCGTAGGCCAACTCATCGGCGGCCACTCGCCCGGCAATTTTTTCCAGCTGGGCACGCTCACTTTGGGGGCTGTCGGCGGCCACCGGAGAATAGGCGTATTCGATAGCCCAGTAATCGTACGGCCCCAGCGTCGTCTGATAGTATTCGCCCTGCTCCAGCCCCTCCGGCGCAATATTGACCGGATTGTAATCCATCACCGAGCTGGAGATCCCCTCCTTGTCGGTGATGCTGCGGTCGTGCAATTGGTCAATGCTGTGCAAAGTGCTGGCCTTGAAATTGTGCCGCAGTCCCAACGTATGGCCGACCTCGTGCGCCACCAGTTGCACGGTCAACTGGCGGATGAATTCCTCGACATCCACCTGGCTGCCGGTCCGCGCTTCCAACACGTTCCAGCCGAAGGCCGCCTCCTGCATCAGCCCGTCGGCCATATCGCAAAAGCCCCGGCGGTAGTCCCCACTCAGTCCGATGGCCGCCGAAACCGAATCGCCCACGGCCTGCCGACCACCTCCCACCGGATCGACCAATTCGGTGAATTCGCGGTATACTGAGCGGACAAAATCGGCGCTAATGCGAATATCGGCGTCGATAATCTCGCCGCTGAAGGGATTGGTCCGCGAGGGCCCCACTGCGTACCCCCGTCCCGGCTGCACCATCCAACGGATGGTGCTATAGCGCACGTCACCGGCATCCCAGTCGGCATCGTCGGGCTGCTGCTCGACCACTATCGCCTCCTCAAAACCGAGTTTATCAAAGGCCTTATTCCACACCAGCACCCCCTCGCGCACCGCGTCGCGGTATTCGACCGGGATGGTATTTTCCAGCCAGTAGACGATGGGCTCTTTGGGCGGCGAGCGCTTGAATTTGGGCTCGGCCTTTTCTAGCTGCCAGCGGTTGACGTAGCGCACGTACGGATCGTCCTTGAGCACCGAGGTATAATCCTGGTGCAGGGTAGTGAAATGCCCCACCCTGTCGTCGGCCAGCCGCGGCCGGAAATCCGATTCGGGCAAACTCGACAGGCTATAGTGGTATACGTGCTGGAAACTGCGCTCGTCGGCCAGGGTCGGAATATCCATCTTGGGCGCCCCGGTCTTAAAATGCAGCACCACGTCAATCTCGGTATTGTCGGGGAAATTTTGCAGGGCGCCGAAATAGCTATTGTCGCCGTCAAAGCTGTAGACGACGCTCTTGATATACTCGCTGAAGATAAACCCCACCAGGGCAATATCCTGGACGAAGAAAGCACTGGGATCGACCAGCACCGCCCCAGTTTCTGGATGGGGTTGCCCCTCGATGGCGCCAACACCGAGAATCGAATCGGACAGGCCGCGGTCCACGGCCTGGTGGATAGCCGCATCCTCGTCGGCCCGATAGTAGACGTTTTTATGGGTGAAGAATACCTTTTTGCCCACCCGCTCGAAGGCGAAGGGCACGCTCCGCCCCCGACCTATATAGATCAGCGATGCCGAATCGAAAAAATAGCCATCGCCCTGGGTGCGGGTGATATTGCACAAGTGGAGCTGGCCAAATTGCTCGGGTCGGATGGCGAGGAAGACCTTGTTCTCCTCGGGGTCGCGGTACAGATCGAATAGGCCCTCTATTTTCTCGAAATCCTCGATCACCTCGGCGAATTTGGGCCCTTTATCCTCCTCTTCTTCCTCTTCGCCCGTTTCGGCCTCCTCCTCGGCTACGACCTCTTTCCCTTCTTTTTCCGCCTTGTCCCCGTCTGCCCAGACCACCCCCGCCCCCCACAGCCCCAACAGCAAAATCAGTATGACTCGCTCCAATATGCACATGCCAAAACTCCCTTTAATCGTCATTTCGCCAGGGCACAGCCCCCCTCAATACCGCACCCCTTGAACAGCGTCCGCTGCACGGCCCCATCGTGGGCCAGCGAAAAATCGGGCTCTTTCTCTCCCCTGATACAAGCGGCCAATTCACGCAGCAAGGTCGGAAAATTCTCATCGGGCTCAATCTCTATACTTTGCCAGCCGGCTTTGTATCCTTGGGTCGCCTCGCTCAAATAAAGCTCGAGATTATTCGAGCCCAGAGGCGCGTGCAGGGCCGTCCCTCCCGTCCCGTGCACTTCAATGCGCCGCGCCGATCCCACCTGCATACCCGTAGTATCGACGGTGGCCAGACCGTCGGCGCATTCGTGCACCACCACGGCGTTGTCGATGTGCACCCGCTTGTCCCAATGCCGGCCCAATACCGGATGCACCGCTTTGGGCTCGCCCATCAGTGCTACCAATTGATCCACCAGATGCCCCGCCATTTCAAAATACACCCCGCCCTGGTAGACCTTGAATTCTCCATCCAGCTGCGGATGCCATTCCAGTGGCTTGGGGATATGGCCGCGAAATTGAAAAATCTGCCCCAAGACACCGGCCCGTACCAGACGCAAGACCTCGTGCAGCACCGGATTGTAGCGCCACATATAAGCCATTTGCAGCATCAACCCACTGGATTGGGCCAGGGCGTGGACCCGTTCCATATGCGCCAGATCGACCCCGGCCGGTTTTTCCAGCAATACGTGCTTGCCCGCTTTTAGGGCCTGCTCTGCGTAGTCGAGATTCTGGTATACGTGCCCTTCGACCACCACCGCCTCAATATCGCTGTCCAACAGCGCGTCGGCCGAATCGAAAACCGGAATATCCAACCCGTACTCGGCCCAGCGCGCCAGATTTCCCTCAATCACCGCCGCATCCGGATCGTACATCCCCAACAATTTAAATTCTTCCGGCCGCTGCGCCGCCTCGCGTACATGCATGGGGGCGTGGCTGTGCCAGGCGCCTAAAAAACCGAATTTGAGCATCGCTCAGTCCTCTCCCTGTTTTGTCGTCTGTTCCCCTGCGGCCAACCACTCGCATTGTCTACTAGTACACCCTAGCCTATCTTCCCTCCACCTTCCCCGCTCCATTCCCTCCCCTTTCACGACTGCCCCGAAGGCCGCCCTTTGCAGACGCCCCACCTGCCGCTAATCTACAGCCATCCAACCCCCAAGGCCAGCCCGTGCCCCCAGGCATCTTCACCGGTTTCGACCTCCGCGCCCACCACCCCAACGTCCAGCGCTTCGTCCTCTTCGCCGTCCTCTACTTTTCCGGCTACGCCCTCTTTTCGCTGCTCTACAATCTCTATCTGCTGCGCCTGGGATATCAGGAAGATTTTATCGGTTGGCTCGCCGGCCTCACCCCCCTGGCCTCGGGCCTGTGCGCCGTGCCGGTGGGTTATTACAGCGACCGCCTGGGCCGCAAACCCTTCCTGGTGGGCAGTGTGCTGCTGATGGCCGCGGCGCAATTGGGCCTGTGCCTGGCCACCGATCCCTGGGCGTTAAAATCCTGCGCCGTCCTGGGTGGTTTATCACTGGGCTTTGTCTACGTCAATCACGTCCCTTTCCTGGCCGAATTCACTGTCCCCCAAAAGCGCCGCCAGGTAATAGCCATTGGCTTTTCCACCCAGATCATCACCCGCACCTGCCTTTCCCTAGTCGGCGGTTTCCTCCCCACTCTGATGGGCCGCCTGGGCGGTGTCACGCTGGACCAGGCCGAGCCCTACCGCTGGGCGCTGCTGTTGGGCTGCGGCCTCACCGTAATTTCCATCTGGCCTTTATTAGGCTTGCAAAGCCCTTCGCGCCCCCAACAAAAACCGCCGGACCAAAAGGGCAGTCTGTGGAGTGACGGAGCCTGGAAAATTCTGCTGGTATTTATGGGGGTAAGTGCCTTTAGAGGCCTCTCCTACGGCATCACCAATCCCTTCTTCAACGTCTTTTTCGAAGAAGCTCTACTGGCTTCCACCGCCACCATCGGCCTCATCTTCTTTTGCAGCCAGGGCATAGGTCTGCCCGGCGCCTTTGTCGCACCGGCCTTGGCGCGGCGCTTTGGCGTTGTACGCACCATTGTCTGGTCGCGCCTGGCCGGCATGCTTTGCCTGGGTCTGTTGGGAGGGGCGCAGGGCCTGTTATTAGGCGCCTTTATCTTTTTGCTGTTCTGGGCCGTGGAAAATACCGCCACGCCGGTAGAAATGGCCTTTGCCAACGAACAAATCCCGCCGCATTACTGGGCCCGCATGCAGTCGGTCCGCGTCTTGGGGTTCCAGGTGCCAGCGGCGCTGGGCAGCTTCTGGGCTGGGGAGACTATTGTGCAGGCGGGGTATGGGCCGGTTTTTCTCGTCGGCGCCGGGGCGCTATTAGTCAGTTGTGCTATTTTGGTGGGGCGGTATAGACGAGGGTGAAAAAACGGGGTTTTAGGGCTACTACCCAGAAATGGAAAGAGGGAAAGCTTTCCATTTCTGGGTAGTCGGCGACGGCCTCTGTTGTCGCCTTCAACCATATAACAGTCCTTCAATACTTTCCCGCATCCACCGCCTTTGGCTGCTTCTCCGGCTCTTCAGCAAACCTTCCCCTCCCTACCCTTCAAGCACCAACCCGCAGCGGCATAAAACTGTCGCTCGTGGCCTCGTCAAAATCCCGTTGCAACCACTCGGGCACATCCCCCGCCAACAGGCACCCAATCCCTATATACGGATAAATCTCGTCGTAACGACTCACCTCGTGCATACTGGTGCGCCGAAACACATACGAACGATCCAACTGATCGGGCTGCTTCAGCCCCGAAGCGGCCAATAACTCGGCGACGCTCTTGACCGTCTCGTGGTGGAAATTGGCCACCCGCTGGCGCTTGTCGCCCACTACCAGTCCCTTGACCAGCCCCGGGTCCTGCGTCGTAATACCGGTGGGGCAGATATTCTGGTTGCACTCCAGCGCCTGAATGCAGCCCAGCGCCAACATCATACCCCGGGCGCTATTGGCCATATCGGCCCCCAACGCCAAAGCTCGGGCAACGTGAAAACCGGTGAGGATCTTGCCACTGGCAATAACCCGCACATCCTTTTTCAAATCGAAACCGTGCAGCACATCAATGACAAAGGCCAGGCCCTCGCGCAACGGCGTGCCCACCGAATTGGAATACTCCGGCGGCGCCGCTCCGGTACCGCCCTCACCGCCGTCGACGGTAATGAAATCGGGCTTTATCCCCGTTTCCACCATGGCCTTGCAAACGGCTATAAATTCGCTGCGCACCCCCAAACACAACTTAAAACCGATGGGCTTACCGCCCGACAAATCGCGCAACTGTTTGACAAAATGCACCAGTTCCAGTGGCGTGCTAAAAGCCGCATGACCCGGCGGCGACACGACATCGGTATGCGGCTCAACGGTGCGAATCTGGGCAATCTCGGGCGTATTCTTGCTGGCCGGCAAAATGCCGCCGTGACCCGGCTTGGCCCCTTGCGACAATTTGATCTCGATCATCTTCACCTGATCGTACGCCGCCCGCTCGGCAAATAACTCGGACGCAAAGCCGCCGTCGGGGGCCCGACAGCCAAAATAGCCGGTGCCAATCTGCCAGATAAGATCGCCCCCGGGCTCGCGGTGAAAGGGACTGATAGACCCCTCGCCTGTATTGTGCGCAAAACCACCCAACTGGGCCCCACCATTAAGGGCCAAGACCGCATTCTTACTCAAGGCGCCGTAGCTCATGGCCGAAATATTGAGGATACTGGCCGAATAGGGCTGGCTGCAGTCGGGCCCGCCGACCTGGACCCGTAGATCGGTCTGGCCGGGCTCGGGATGGTGCGCCCCCAGCGAATGGTTCATCCATTCGTAGCCCGTCGCGTAGACATCGAATTCGGTGCCAAAGGGTATCGTATCCAACTCTTTCTTGGCCCGCTGGTAGACCACCGAGCGAAAGACCCGGCTAATGGGCGTGCCGTCCAAATCCGACTCGACAAAGTACTGGTATATCTTGGGACGCAAGGCCTCCATGATATAGCGGCCTCGTCCCAAGAGGGGAAAATTGCGCACAATGGTGCGCTTCGTCTGCACCATATCATACAACCCCAGCACCACGATGGGCCCCACCACAACCATAGCCCACCAGGCCGGCGGCCAGACTAACAGCGCCAAGGCACTAATCCCAGCTACTACCAACAGCGAAATTACGACGAACTGGCTGCGCATAACCGCTCCTTTATTGCCCTTCTTTGGCAGGCTTAGCTCTTGCGCTTGTACTCGACAAATTCAAAACCCTCGTGATCCCGTCTTTGGCTCACGTCCCACTCATCCTCGCTGAATTCGGGGAAATAGGCATCGCCGGTAAAATCGCCCTTGATATAGGACAGGTACATGGCACTGGCCAGCGGCAAGGTCTGCCGGTAGATCGATGCCCCCCCGGCGCTAAATACGGTTTTCCCCAAAGACTTGGCCCGCGCCACGGCTTCCTCAATGCCAGCGCATACCGTCACGTCCGGATTGTCGACGCCCGAACGACTGACGACCAAATTGTGGGCACTGGTCAAGTCGGGCCCAAAAATCTCGTAGGAACGCCGACCCATAATCACCGTCTGCCCCTTAATAAAACGCAAAAACTGTTGGTATTCTTCGGGTACGCTCCACGGCATGCCCTCGCCGCTGCCAATAACCCGATCTGTCGACATGGCCGATATCAAAATCATGGATTACTCCCAGAGAAAATTAAATGAGCTCGGCGTCGGTGATAATCTCCACCAGACTCGGTCCTTTGTGCGCAAGGGCCTGTTGCAGCGCCCCCGCCAATTCCTCCTGGCGGGTGACCTGTATCCCCAAAGCACCGCACAAACGGGCATACTCGGCAAAATTGGGGTTGCTCAAAGACGTCTGCCAAACATCCCAATTGCCGGCCCGTTGCTCTTTGGAGATTTTGCCCAACTGGCCGTTATTGAGCAGAATATGGGTGATATCCATATCGTATTTCACCGCCGTATTGAGCTCGGCCATATATTGCCCGAAACCACCGTCGCCCGATACCGATACCACCTTGCGGCCGGCAAAGCGCGGATCGTCCTCTTGGGTGGCGCTCCAGGCGCCCATAGCGGCGGGAAAGGCAAAACCAATAGAGCCCAGATACCCCGACATCAGTACCGCCTGGCCGGCGCATTCGAAATAGCGCCCGAACGAATAAGTATTATTGCCAACATCGACGGCGATAATGGCGTCGTCGGGCACCTGGTGCCCCAGGGCGGCAAAGACCGAGGCCGAATCGAGCCCCAAGCCGCGGATCTCGCCGCTGCGGCGCTCTTTTTCGGCCCGCCAGATGGCCCAACGCTCGGCCACCTCCGGACGCTGGTCAACACTTTGCACCTGGCCCGCCAAAGCCTGCTGCAAGAGGGCGGCGGTGGCGCCAATTTCGCCCCATACCGGCACATCGACGGGATGGAATTTGCCCAACGTCATGGCATCAAAATCGACCTGGATGGTCGGCACTTTGGGCGAAATGCCGGTGTGGTTGCTGAAACTGGCGCCCAATACCAGCAGACAATCGGCCTCGTTCATCAGCCAGCTGGCCACCGGCGTGCCGCTGCGCCCCAACACACCGCCGGCCAGGGGATGGGTATCGGCAATAAGCCCCTTGCCCTTGAAGGTGGTGATGACCGGGGCCGCCAATAAATCGGCCAATTCGATAATCCCGTCCATGTGAAAACGGGCTCCATGGCCAACAATAATCACCGGCCTTTTCGCCTCTTTCAATTTGGCCACGGCCGCCTCTAACGCATCGGCCGGCGGAGCAATCTGCAACGCAGCCACCCGCCCCTGGGGACCACTGGCCTGGTCGTCCTCCGCCGCCGGCATGGTCTGCACTTCGTCGGGGAAAATCAAATGCGATACGCCGCGGTTGAGAACGGCGCTTTTGCAGGCCAGCGCCATCAATTCGGCGTGACTGCTGGTGGGCAGCACCGGTTGGCTCCACTGGGCCACCTGGCCAAAGGCGGCGCCCAGGTCAATTTCCTGGAACGCCCCCGGCCCCAGCACCTGGGTATCGACCTGCCCCGACAGGGCCAGCACCGGAGCCCGGTCGACATGGGCGTCCCACAGCCCAGTGAGCAAATTGGTCGAGCCCGGCCCAGCAATCCCCAGACAGGCCGCCGGCCGGCCGGTCAATTTGCCGTATGCCGAAGCAGCGAAAGCGGCGGCCCCTTCGTGGCGGATGCCAAAATAGCGCAGCGCTCCGGCCTCCTCCTGTATCCGCAGGGCGTCGGACAGACCCAAATTGGAATGCCCGACCATGCCAAAAACCGCCCGCACGTCCCATTTGACCATAGTCTCCGCCATCAGGTCCGTAACCGTGCGTTGGTGTGCTTTTTCCGCCGCCAAACCCACGTAGACCCCATCGTCCCGAACCTCGACTTGATAGGTATCGACCCCGTCGTCGAACCCGCCCGGCGGTTTGCCGCTTAACGGATCGAAGTCCCAGCCGTGCCATGGGCAACGCAGCAAGCCCTTTTCAATGGAACCTTCGCCCAGGGGACCGCCCTGGTGCGGGCATTTATTGTCCAGGGCAGAGAATTGCCCTTTAAAATGGGCCATACATACCGTCTGGTGACCGCAAGTCACCGATTTGACGCGCCCTTCGGCCAATTCATCGGCGTCGAGAGCTTTATACCAGACCAGCTCGTCCTGTTCATTCATCAAGCACTCCTCCTTTAAAACAGCCAATATAGACACTGCATACCAACGGCTCAGTGAATTAATACAACACGCCGCCCATTTCACCAACAATCACCCCGAGGCTCCGGTAATCGCGTCACGGTCCTGGTGTAATAGCTGGCCACCATTGACGCAGGCGGCTTTTGCATCGATATCTTCGGTCGGTGCACCTCCTAGGATCCCATCGACGGCTGCTCCTATTAGTCGTGGAGAAAATAAAAACGTGACAAAAAAAAATCGCCCGCCAAGCCGGCCCCACCTGGATGAAGATCCGCAAACCTGGATCGCCCAATACGGCGATTACCTACTGCGTTTCGCCCAGTCCCGTATCGGCAACCGCGAAACAGCCGAAGACCTGGCCCAGGAAACGTTTCTGGCGGCGTGGAATTCGCGTTTCCGCTTTGCCGGCCAGGCCAGTCTCAAAACCTGGCTCACCGGTATCCTCAAGCACAAGATCCTCGACCACTATCGCCGTCGCGCCTCCGAGACGGCCTTCCGGGAATTACTCGACCGACACGCCGGCGAAGATATCGAATGGCTGCTCGACGACTCCCTTTTCCCGGCCGCCTGGCGCGCCTCCCCCGCCGAGGAATACGACCACAAAGTACTCTACGCCCACTTTCGCAAATGCTCCGACTCCTTATCCAGCCGCATGCGAGAAGCCTTTTTATACGCCGAAGTCGACGGCCTTTCCGGCCGCCAAATCAGTCAACGCCTTAATATCTCCGAAGCCAATGCCCGCACCCTGGTCCACCGAGCCAAAAAAATGCTACGGGCTTGCCTTGAACATATCCACTACCGCCGACAAAGACGTTGAGAAGACGCCGCAGTTGACAGCCTCTCCAATGGCCAATTAGTTTGAGTCCCATCGGTCCAATATCGGGCCGAGGAATACCAGATTGACCCCAAGATGTCCAAATGTTTCCCACCTGTACCGAAGGGCCACCCGCCGCACATCCGGATATCTTCACATCAAATTGGTATAAGAGGGGCACGGGAGGCCCCAACAGCATGCGCAAAAGCAAAGGACTGGAAAAAATTCGCAATAGTCGTTGCGCCCGCGTCTGTGGCCTGGGCCACTATCTGCCCTTCTACGTGCGCTATGCGGCGCATTATGGCTACGATGTCGTCTGGCTCGATTTGGAGCACCGCGCCATGGACGACAGTCAGGTGCAATCGCTGATCGCCCTGTGCCACTACAATAATATCGACTGCATGGTGCGCACCCCGACCCTGCAGCGCACCCGGCTCTACCGCTATTTTGAAGACGGCGCCGCCGGCCTGATGGTGCCCTTCACCGATACCGCCGCTACCGCCCGCCAGGTGGTCGAAGCGGTTAAGTTCCCGCCGCTGGGCAATCGCGGCATCGACGGGGCCGGTCTCGACGCCGACTACGGCATCGCAGCCTGGCAAGAGGGCAGCAGCTACCTGGAAGACGCCAATAGCGAAACCTTTGTCGTGGTCCAAATTGAAACACCCCAGGCCCTGGAAAACGTCGAGGAAATAGCCGCCGTCCCCGGTGTCGATGTGCTCTTTGTCGGTCCGGCCGACCTGGGCACCCGTTTGGCCCTGGACAGCAACGGCCCCAGCTTGGACGAGGCCATTGCCCGCGTCGCCGCTACCGCTAAGAGCCACGGTAAAGCCTGGGGTCTGCCCGCCGGCACCCCCGAAGCAGTCCAGCAATACAGTCAGATGGGCGCCCAATTCCTCGTCCATGGCGGCGACTTCGCCCTGATGAACGTACTGGAGGAAAGCAGCAAGGCAATGGGCAAAGCCCTGGGAGAATAAGCCGTGGACCAGCCGACTGCAGCGATAAACGCCAGCGACTATTTCGACCCCGCCTCGCCCACCAGCGGCCTTGAACGGGCCGTAGCCGCCCTGCCGCCGGAAGGCGGCCAGGTACAGTTGCAGGCAGGCACCTACTGGCTGCGCCGCTCCCTGTACATCCCCTCCCGAGTGCGCCTGGTGGGCCAGGGGCCCGCCTCTATACTGGCGATCCACCCCCTGAGCACCATCGCCCTGGCCCGCGATCACCGCCGCGGCAGCCGCACCGTCCACTGCGCTGGCAAGGTTCCCTTTGCCGTGGGCGATGAAATTGGCCTCAACGACGACAAAATGCACGGCTGGTGGGGCACCCACGCCCTGATAGAAGCCATAGACGGCCCGCGTATGCGCCTCAGCAGACCGTTAGAAAAGCCGCTAAAAAAAGACCGCAACGCCCGCGCCGTCTCCCTCTTTCCCGCCCTCCACGCCTTCGACGAAAACGAAATCCACATCCGCGATCTGGCCATTGCCGGTCCCCCCGACTTCCAGGGCGAATGGTGGGATTTCACCTACGCCGCCATCCACCTTAACCAGTGCCACCGCAGCCAGGTAAGCGGCTGCCATATCAACAATTGGCCCAGCGACGGCATTGGTGTCCAGCGCGGCGGCGATATCCAGGTGACACACTGCCAGGCCCACGCCTGCCGCGGCCACGGTTTCCATCCCGGTACCGGGCTACAGCGCAGCGTCTGGTCGCACAATATCGGCCGCCGCAACGGCGGCGACGGCCTATACTTTTGCGCCCGGGTGCACCACTCTATCTGCAGCGATAGCGTCTTTGACAGCAACGGTCTCAACGGCATTGGCGGCGTCGCCAACGGCGGCGACCGCTTCAATATTATCGACAGCAATATCTGCACCCTAAACGCCCGCTGCGGCATCGACGCCAACCGCGGCGAGGAGCAGGTTATCACTGGCAATATAGTATTGAATAATTCACAACAAGAAAGGGGGCGCTGGCCGGCCATCAAGCTGCATGATTTGCAGCGCGCCCTAGTACAGGGTAACCGCTGTACTGACGACCAAGAACACTCCACCCAGCGCCGCGGCATTATTGAAAGCGGTGCCAGCGATTACAACCTGGTCAGCGGCAATTTATGCGTCGGCACTGAAGAGCCGATAGTCTTGCAGGGACGCCACAGTCGCGCCGAGGGCAATCTGGTATAAATAACTATTGGGCTCCAGCGTCCAGGTCCGCCAAATTGAAACGCACGCCAACCACCGAATGCTTCTCGGCCCCTTCGGTGTATTTGATATAGGTGGTCGCCAGGATATCGCCAGCGGCTAAATACTCAACACCCGGATAGCCGCAATCGCCGCCAGCCCAGCTGTGCAAAAGCTTAATCCGGTACTGCCCCGGCCGGCCGGCCTTGATATCGTCGTAGGTCCCCGCCCAGGCGACAAAATGATGGCGCGTCGGGCTCTCTAAGGCCTGGTCGCGAAAGGCAATCACCAGGCGCCCGTCGGCCGTATAGGCCCCCTGGTGCCGATCACCGGTCAATGTCCAGCACGTATCCTGCGGCTGGCTCCAGCTGTCCCCCTCGTCGCTACTGAACATCACCAGACTTTCGCCGCGATGGGTATTTTCGCGCATAATGCAGCACAATTCATCGCCCTCGGGCGAGCGAAACACATAGGGCTCGCACGGCATTTTACCGGCCACCGCCGCCGCCACCCGCGGTGCCGACCAGGTCAAACCGCCGTCGGGGCTTTCGCTCTGCATTACATTCAGCGGCACCGTGCGATCCGACTCGCCGGTCACACCGTCGCCACGTCGATGGTACAGCCCCATATAGCGGCCGTCCCGCAACCTTACCACGCTGCTAAAAGTCATAACACAGGGCAGCTCCAGCGACGGCATCTCCCTCCAGCTGGCACCGCCGTCCTGGCTGACAATGCACGGCATATCCGGCTGGGCAGCAAATACCCAGATACGTTCCTGCCCATCCGGGGCGACCATGCGGTAGATGCTGGGACAATTGCGGTACTGCTGGAAGCCCTCGGGCAATAACTCGTCGATCCGCACCCAGCTGCGGCCGCCATCGTCGCTGCGCGCCATGGGTCCGCAGGGTCCGCCGTGGTCGTAACTCCAGACGCAAAATATCGTCTTGCCATCGGGCATCAACAGCGTCGTCGGATGGCCCTGGTATATTTCCTGGCTACCTTGGGCGATAATGATATGCCGGTGCGACTGGTCGGACAGGTCGATATTCAACAGATCTGCACTCATAATTTAACCACCTGCTCCCGGAAAATTCTGCCGCCAGTAGAAAGCGGCCATATGCTTTTCAAATAGGGCAAATCTATCGTCGAATAGCCCGCTCCCAAACAGGGCTAGGCCTGCACCCTCTGCCAATACTTCTGCACCTTCGCTGCCAGTTCCGCATCGTCCAATTTGTCTACCACACCGCCGCGCTCACGCGCATCCACCGGTCCAACCCACGGATTGCCCGCCGCCGTATAACTGCTCACCAGCGACCAACGCCCCTGGTCACTGTTATTGGGCGACGAAGCATGCAGCGTATTGCCGTGGAAGAACAGCACCGACCCGGGCGCCAATTCGCAATGGACTTCCTCTAAATGCTCGGCCGCCCGGGCCAACCGCTTCGGGTCGGTGATCAGCTGCGAACCCGAGGGCTGGTGCTCCAACCGTCCCAGCCGATTGGAACCGCGATATACCCGAATACAGCCGTTGGCCGCCACTGCCGGTTCCAACGCGATCATAAAACTGATGTAATCGGGGAAGAGAAATTCCTTGTAGTGGTAGCCGTAATCCTGGTGGTATTGCCAGCCGCCCGTCCCCGGGTCCTTCTGCATGATCAGGTGATAGAAATGCACCGCCTGGTCGCGCAACAATTGTTCCAAGGGCTCGATTACCCGCCGACTGCCCGCCATATACGAATAAGCATCCTGCGACAAAGTCGGCCGATACGCCAGCACTGTGCCTACCCCTTCGGCCTCATCGTCGTAATTTTGATTGGATTTGGTATCGCCTTTGAGCTGGGGATCGATACGAGCGATCTCCAACACCCGCGCCACCTCCTCGACAGTAAAAAGATCCTCGACCACTAGAAAGCCGTCGGCGTCGAAACGGGCGATCTGCTCCGGACTCAGAATGGACTCAACCACGGTTTTCTCCTCGGTTCGTATTGATCCTATTTATCACTTTCACCGCTAAATTCTCTCAATCAAACGACTCGAAAAAAGTCAAATCAGTGCCAAAATTATCCATCGCCACCACCTCGTCGCCCCGCAGCCGGGCGCGAATAGCACTGTCGCGCCAAGTCAACACCGTCTCGTGCACCGGCAACTCAAAAACAAACCCGATCCACGCCCCCACTGCCGGCTCCTCCAGCACCGCATAGCCATCGCTCAGGGTAGGAGGACAGGCTCCTTCCACTTTAATGGCTGCCCCGTCAATCCAGGACGGCACCCGCACATGCAGCTCCCCGGGGCGCTTGATCTTAACCGCCAGGCGCCCATGAGTATAGGGCGATTGCACCTCGATATCGTCGTTGCAGCAATCGAAGAGCATATCGACCCAATGGCCATCCCCATCGCGGCGGACCACGGCTTTATAGGCGGCCACCAGGGAGCCCACTGAACCACCGACAATATCTATATTGAAGCCAATACGCGGCTTGTTAGATTGCCAGATCCCCAGTGGCTCGTGCCCGTACGGGGCCGGAAATCCAAAGCCACCCTGTAAGCGCTGCGCCACATCGCGCTTGCCGTCAATTCCATCGGGATTGTCAGGTTCTTCAATAAAAGAAATATCGCGCAATTGCGACGGCAACAGATGACTGCGCAACATGCGCTCGGCATCGGCGTAGTATTCTGCCCGACCCCAGCGACCCAGAATGAGCGCCGTTTCAATGATATCGCCGGTATTATTGGCCTCGCCGCGGCGGCAGCGTGCCGGCAGATCCGATACTTCGATGGACCAGCCGATCTGATCGCGCAAATCCCACAGGCCGTTATTATAGAAAGCACTGACGCGGTCCATCAACGCGCTATCACCCGTGCACTCGGCCAGCTGCGCCAACGACGACAGCACACAGGTAGTCGAGTGCACGTGCACGCCAAAGCGCTGGTTGGCAAACGAACCATCCGCCAGAAAAACCTCGCGCACCGCCTTGTCCTTGAGCACCTCAGCCAATTCCAAGGCAGGCCGGTGACCGGTGACCCGGTACAATTTGACCAACGGCCCAATGGCGCGGGCCGGTCCCTGGATAAAAGTCTGGGCAGGGGTCAGACGCACCGGCGTATCGCCTTCGAGGCGCTGGCGATCCCATTGCTGGTTGGGTACCCAGTATTCGAAGAGCAAATCGATACTGGCCGCCGCCAGTTCCACGGCCCGCTCCGAACCGCGAAAAGCGGCCAGAGCATAGAGAGCGTGGAAGCCTTCGCGCAAATTGTGTTCGAGCAATTCAACCGGCTCGCCTTTGCCCGATTTATGCTGGCCGATCCGCTGCAGCGGCAACGGCGCCCGGCGATAGGAAAAAAAAGCCGCCCGAGCGTGCTTGTCGACCAAGCCGTCGTCCAGCTCTAACCCCAGCGCCTCTTCGGCTGCCAACAGGGCATTGAGGTGACGCCCCGGCATATGGCCCTCCATACTGCCGCCCAGATAGGCCGTGGGCCGCACTTGGGCGCCGCCGTAGGGCATATCGGCATCGTCCCGGTTAAAGGCCCGCCCCATAGCCCGGCAACCCAAACCGATAGCATCGACCAGATCCGTGGTATTTACCTGGTTCAGCTGCACCATTGCTCAGCGTCTATTGCTTCCCGGCTTCTGTTGCGCCGCGCCCCTCTTGCGGTACAGATGATAGGCGCAATCGGGCCCCACCAGCCGCGCCGCCACCGACTGCGGCAAATCGACTTTGCCGCTGAGGACCAGGCGCCGATAGAGATATTGCTTGCGCAGGGCCTCGGCTTTTTTGTTCATGGCGACCTTTCGACAAAACGCGGGACACTCATACCAAAATTCCCGCATACCACTATGACTTTGCCTACGAAACGGACGCACCTTTCAGCGAGGCCCACTGGCCGCACCCAGCAATCCAGTGTAGGTATCGGGCATGCGATCGCGAACGCCAATGGCCCGCCAGTGCCCTACCCAGGGCAAGCGCTCGCGCTGGGCTAGATCGATCTGGCACCAGAACAGGCCTTGTTCACCGCCGCTGCGCGCCAGCACCTGCCCCAACGGATCGATGACCATGCTGTCGCCCGAATACACCGAGGGCACCAAATAGACCCCGTTGTCGCGGGCCCGGACGCGAAAGGTGCTCTCCCCGTCCACCCGACCATCGACATCGGGCAGGGTATTGCCCCAGGTCGGGGCCAAGATAATTTCGGCCCCCTGCAACCCCCACAAGGCATGCGGCTCGGGGAAAAACCAATCGTAGCAGATCTGGATGGCGATGGTGCCAAAATCGGTCTCGAACAGCGGATATTCATCGCCTGGCGTAATGCCCTGACGCCACTCTTCGCGCGGCAGGTGGACTTTGCGGTAGCGGCCGGCTATGCGGCCCTGCCGGTCGAATAAGACCGCCGTATTGTAGAGGGTATCGCCGGCACTCTCCAGCAGGCCAATCACGGTCCAGACCCCGGCCCGCCGCACCGCCTGCCCCAACAACTCCGTCTCCGGACCGGGGATCGCCCGGGCCACTTGGGCGACATTGACGCCGGTACCCACCAATTCGACAGACTCGCCCAGGCAGACGATATCCAGCCCCAATTCCCCTGCCTTTTCGATCTGCTCGGCACACAGGGCCAAGTTGCGTTGGGGGGTACTGTTTTTCGGCATCAAATATACTGTGCCCACCTTCACCGGCCGGGCCGAGGGCGGCTCGGTCCGGCGCATACTCGCCCGCCGCCAGTGCAACCGCCCCCCGCGGGGCCATTTGCACTCCAGCTGCACCTGGGCCCCATCGGCCTGGGCGGGGGCCACCTGGACATCGGCAAAACGCATCAGATCCCCTTCTACCTGGCCCGGGGCCAGCCACCCCCCCGGATGCAATACCCGCCCGGCGCGGGTCCAGTGCAACCGCACCAAGGCCGACTGCAAAGGATGGCCGATATCCTGCAGTAGGCATTCGGCCTCTATCGCATAGGCCTGACCGCCGGCTATACCCTCGACGATCTGGGCAACGCCGCCTACCGCGTAGGCACTCCCTCCCTCCATGATCAAATCGTCCCCCGTAGCGTCGAGACGACAGGCCGCCGCCGACCACACCGGCGCCATGGCCCGCCAGTGGGCGGGCAGACCGGCGCTGTCCGGCTCGGCAAAGTGAGGGTTGATGAGGATTTCCGCCCTGGATGCGGCGACTGCCGCGGTCTCTGCTGCCGTCATGGTTGCCTTCCTCGCTTACTGCTTTAGCGGTTTAGTTTTTCGCCCCGGGCGGGGCGGAAAAATACGCCGGGGCGGCGAAATAGGGGAACATGCCAAAACCCCGCGCCTGGTCACCGGCCTGCCACACCAAGCCGGTCTCACAATAGACCAGCGAGCCGTGCCCCGGCGGCGACAGCTCGGAGCGGCCAAGAAAATCGGCCCGGTACCAGACCGAACGGCAGCCGAAACACACACCCCGGGCCAGATTATCGCGAATAAATTCCACCATATGGGGGAAAGTTCGCTGGAAAGCCGTACCACGCCCCCATTCTATAAGCCCCTCCACCCCGCCGCCCAGCGGCTGAATTTCCTCCAACGACAAAGGCACCCCCTGGCGCCAGCAAATAGCGTCGGAATTCGGGTCTACCATCACCCATTTGGCCCATTCATCCAACCAGACCTCGGTGACAAAATGGCCGTCGCTGCCGTGCAGGCTGCCGGTGAGGGCGGCGCAACGGGCCGCCAGCCCCACCGCCTGGCAGGCACTGGCCAGGGCTACTGCGTAGTGGACGCACATGGCCACCGGGCGCTGGCCATTGTGCCCCTGCCGCGCCCCGCCCCAGGCGATAATCGTTTCGGCATCCCAGGGGGCGTACGGAAAACCACGGGCCGAATTGGTATGCTCCCAACTTTCTGCCAGCCAGGCCGATAGAATCCGCACCCGCTCCAGATCCGGGCGCTTTTCCAGCGCCGCCTGGGGCAAAGCCTGGCGCAGCGCTGTCAGACGCACATCATCCGGCTGCTCGAAGACCACAGGTGGCGGCAGCGGATCGGTGCCCTCCTGCAGGCGCAGGCGCACGACGTATTCGCCACCGACGGCGTTTAAATAGCCCATCCGACTATTGCGCCAGGTGCCGCCGCCATCGTCACTGAGCCAGCTGTGGGGCTGGGCGTGGCTCGCTTCCAAGCCCAGCGACCAGCCGCCCATAGCCGTCGAATCACACCACAATTCAATGTGGTTGATCCCTTCTTTAAGCAGCTCCGCCGGCACCACCGTTTCCCACCAGCGGTAGGCACCCGCCGGCTCGGGTGCAATCGGCTCCACCTCACGTCCATTAACCGTCAGATATAAAGATCCGCTGGTCGCGGCATAGGGCCTGGCCAAGATATATAGCTTGGCCGGGGCAGCGGTATGGGGCAATACCAATTCTTTGCGGGCCCGGCGAAAACGGGTCAGCTCCTCGCACAACGAGGGGATGACTCGTCCCTCTTCGCTCAGATAAAGACGGCTCATCGGCTGGTTACGCTGGGGCTTGCCATTTTCTCACCTGCTTCTTCCACACCCGGTCCAATTCGCGCCGCACCACCTGCACGTCTTCCCAACGATCGGGAAACACCGAAAGAAAATAGCCGCCGGCGATTTGCTCGGGACAAGCGAACATTTCCCGGCCCGGCTCGGCCGCCTCTAGCCAACAGGCCATGACCTGCTCGGCAAATTCCAGCCAATCGATAAATTCGGGGATAATCTCGCCCTTGTGGTTAATGGCGGGAATTTGGGCGTGGTGTCCGTTGAAAGGCCGAAAATGGAATTGCTGCGCCAATTGAATCAGATCGACGCGTTCGGCCAACCGATCCCAATAGGGCGGCGACAAATGCTTGATGACCGCCGGATGGGAAAAATCCCAGGTCATTTTCAGCGGTTTCTTTTCCGCCTTTTCATAGCCGGCGGCCAAGGCATAGGTCTTTTCCGGTGTTTCGGTGCAGGTGTCGCGATGCACTTCCACAGCTACGTCCATTTCCATATCGTCGGCCACGTCCATCAAGCGCCGCGCCACCTCCACGGACCGCTTGGTCTGGGTATCGTGGTCGAGCATCTGGACATTGACGCAGCGGGCCCCGTGCGCCTTGATCTGGCGCAATTTGGGTTTGATCTCGCCAATACCGCCCAGATCGGTGGTACAGGCAAAGATAAGCCCCGATTCGGCGACCTCGTCGGCTGTCACAATTGTCGTCCGGCCCAAAAAACCATCGAAACCGGCTTCTTTAATTTTCTTGAGCTTTTTGCTGTTGCTCCACTCGCCCTTTTTGTCGCCGTATCCGCCCAACGTACCAATAGAGCACATATGGTAGATCTTGGGCCGTTCTACTTTCTCTTTCTTGGCTTTCTTCTTGGCCATCTTCGTCCTCCTTATTGCGTGTCGCATACCAGCTACGGACCGCTAATATAGCGTCCCTGCACCGCGCTAACAAACCCATCCGGCCAACGGTCCGACCAGGGCCACACTAGGGATTATTCGACGGGCGGGAAAAACGTCAAATCAGCACCAAAATTATCCATTGCCACCACCTCGTCGCCCCGAAGCCGGGCCCGGATAGAACGCAGCCGGTGCCGCAGCACCAGCTCTTCTGTGGCCAACGGGAAGTCAATTTCTATAGGCGTATTTAGCGGCGGCTGGGCGAAAAACAGGAAACCATTATCCAACCGCGGCCGGGCCGCCCCCCGCACCACCAGCTGCTGCGGGGAAACCCAGGCGGGCAGACGCACCCACAAAGGCCCCGGCTGCCGCACCTGGACCCGCAAGCAATCGTGGGTATAGGGCGACTCGACCCGGACGGCCTCGGTATCGCGGTCGAAGAGCAAATTGACCCGATGGCCGTCGGGCCCACTGCGCACCATATCGCGGTAAACTTCACACAGCGAGGCCACCGCGCCACCGACAATATCCATATTGAAATGGACCCCCTCGGCATTGACCGGTTCGTGGCCGTAAGGGGCCGGAAAACCGAAGGCCCCCTGGTGCCGCTGGGCCATATCGCGCCGGCCGTCAGCGCCCTCTGAATTGTCCGGCTCTTCGATAAAGGACACATCGCGCAATTGCGACGGCAGCATATGCCCCCGCACAATGCGTTCGGCATCCTGGTAATATTCAGTCCAGCCCCAGCGCCCCAAGATCAGCGCGGTCTCGACAATATCGCCGCTATTATTGACTTCGCCGCGGTCCGGCCGCGCCTCTGGGTCGCTGCTTTCGACCACCCAGCCCAGTTGGTCGCGCATGGCCCACAGGCCGTTATCATAAAAAGCTTTAACGCGTAACATCAACGGGGCATCCCCAATCAGATCGGCCAACTGCGCCAGCGACGACATAACGCAGGTGACAGAATGGGTATGGTCGCCCAGCAAATGGCGGTCGTGGTCGCCCGCTGCGGTAAAAAACTCTCCGGTGATTTTCTCGGCCAGCTCCAGGGCCAGCTCCAGGGCCGGCCCGTAGCCGGTGGCCCGATAGTATTTGACCAACGGGCCCAATGTCCGCGCCTCGCCGGTAATAAACAGACTTTGGTGGGCGTCGAGCCCCAGCCCCTCTAAAGCCGGCCGGTCCCAGCCTTTTTCGCCGTCCCAATAACGACCGAAATCCTCGAGGCTGGCCTGGGCCAATTGGCGCGCCCTGTCCGACTGGCAGTATTTGACCAACGGGTAGAGGGCGTGAAAGCCCTCGCGGATATTATGCGGGATGAAATTGACCAGCGGCCCGCCCAATTCGGCCCGATTGAGGGGCATGGCGATCGGACCGCTGTACGAATAAAACGCCGCTTCGGCGTGCTTTTCAATGACCCCTTCGTCTACTTTTACGCCCGCCGCATCCTCAGCGTTGAGCAAAGCATTGAGATGGCGCCCGGGGACGTGTGCTTCCGAATGCGCCGCACTAAAGCGCAATTCGGCCTGGGGGCGCACGGTAGAGCCGAAAAAAGGGATATTATTATCGTCGGCGTTGAAGATGCTCGACATAGTGCGGCAGCCCATTTCGATGGCGTCGCGCACATCGGTGGTATTGACGTTTTGCAGACGGGCCATAGATCGCTCCCTGGGTCGTTAGACGACCACGATAAATTTGATTGTAACGGGGTTTGTGAGGACTTCAAAGTACGGATTTTCTCGGGATTGGCCTATCGCCCTGATACCTGCAAGCCATCGGACCCATTGTAGGCAAGCTCTTAGTGCGCTATAATTTCGGGACCGAAGAAACGGCCGCCTTACAAACCCGCCCCAACACCCTCAAAGGCCCATCATGTCCGACACGCCAGTCGCCATTGGTTCCGACCGCCAGTTGCTGCTCGACCACCGTCTTATCGGCCAATTGCAGGATGCCCGTCAGGTCCTCCACCGCCCGGTGCGCCGCAACGCCATCGTGCGCCGCGACCGCCCCTGGGAAGAAGGCGGTCTGGCCTATGCCGTGCTCTTTAAAGACGGCGACCGCTTTCGCGCCTGGTACCGCTGCATTCCCCACGCCGATAACAACAAGACCGGCCAGGCCTGCACTGCCTATATCGAAAGCCGCGACGGCATCACCTGGGAAAAGCCGTCGCTGGGCCTGATAAATTTCCAGGGCTCGACCAATAATAACCTGATCATCGACGATCCCCACCTGGTCAATTTCGCGCCTTTTCTCGACCCCCAAGCGCCCGAGCAGGAACGCTATAAAGGCATCGGCCGCCACGGCGCCATCTATACCGCCACCTCACCAGACGGCCTGAGCTGGCACAAAAACCCCACGCCCGTACAGGACGAGGGGCCCTTCGATTCACACAATATCGCCTTTCGCGACCCCTGGACCGGCCAGTACGTCATGTATACCCGCGGCATCCGCCGCGACGGCCAATTGGGCCACGGCGCCACCCGCGCCTTCAAAGACGGGGTGCGCTGGATCCGCCGCGCCACCTCCGACGATTTTGTCCACTGGAGTCCATTGGAACCCATCACCACCGGCGAAGCGCCGCTGGAACATTTCTATACCAACTCCTGTGTCCCCTACCCCCGTTCCCCCGGGCTCTATCTGATGTTCCCCTCGCGCTTTGTCGACGGCCGCACCCCCATACCCGATTGGCCCTACCCCGGTGTCAACGACGCCGTCTTGATGAGCAGCCGCGACGGCCTCCATTTTGACCGCCTGTTCCCCGAGGCCTTCGTGCGCCCCGGTCCCGACCCTGACAACTGGCACGAGCGCAGCATCTACATTATGCGCGGCCTGCTGCAGACCGGTCCGGCTGAACTGTCGCTCTATATGACCGAACACTGGCGTCTAACCACCACCTGTATCCGCCGCCTGACCATGCGCCTGGACGGTTTCGCCTCGGTACAAGGACCCTATCGCGGCGGCCAATTCACAACCAAGCCGCTCATTTTCAGCGGCAACCAGTTGCGTCTCAATATGTCCACCTCAGCGGCCGGCAGCATCCGCGTCGAAGTCCAGGACGAACACGGCAAACCCCTGCCCGGCCTGGGCCTGGAAGACTCGCCCGAATTATTTCAGGATCAGATAGATTTAGCGGTGCAGTGGAAATCAGGGGCCGACCTGGGCAGCCTGGCGGGAACACCTGTGCGCCTGCGCTTTGTGCTCTACGACGCCGACCTGTACGCCCTGCGTTTTTGCGACGAGACTGAAGCCGGGGATCAATAAAATCGGCCAATCAATTGAGACTAACGCTATCCGAGCCCCTTGGGCTGGCCGGCTGGAAGGCGGGCAGTGATGTCTGAGGCCTCGAAGAGGCCGAGTTTACTGCCTGCCTGGAAGCCGACCAGCCCAAGGGGCGTCCAAGCATTCCGTTACTTTGCCGACATCAATGGACCCCGTCATCGCCCTATCAAAGGCGCTGGGCACTTTCACGGCTTTTGCGCTAGACTAGCGCAGACCAACATCTCGTCGTTGCGCGCAAATACATGCTTGTAGGCAAAAGCCGGGTGCGACCAACAGACGCCGCCACGCTTGTTGAGCTGGTCGCGGGTGGGCTCGATTAATTTAGCTCTACTGATTATCTCCACCCCCTCGGGGGACAGCTTGGTGATGAGCAATTCACCGCGCTCGTTGAACATCCACACCCGGTCGCCCTGGGGTACCATATGCACCGTGGCCCAACGGGCCCGAGGGACAACGGTGGTATTTTCCCATACCCGCGCGCCCGTGGCCGCCTCTAAGCAGCGCAATTCGCCGTAGCTATCGACCCCGTAGATATAATCGCCCAGCAGCAGTGGCGTTGAAATGATGGAGTGGAGCCCGTCGGTCTTTTGCTCGGAGGGGCCGCGCCGATGCCACAGTTGCTGCACGGCCATTTGTTTGGGATCGACCTCCAACATCAAAGCACCGTCAAAAAAACTGGTGACCAACAGTCGGCCGGCGGCGAATACCGGACCGGCAATACCAATAATGCCCCGCACTGGTGGAAAGGCATGTTGCCAATATGTCTGGCCGGAAGCCGGATCTAACCCCACCACATTATCCCCAGTCCAAGCCGCAAGCACTTCTTTGCCCGCCTGCTCGATTAGGGTCGGCGTCGAATACGAAGCCCGGTCGTCCAGGGCTCGCCAGCGCTCTTTACCAGTGACCCGGTCAAAGGCCACCAGACAGGCACCGGGGCTGCCACCGGCCTGCACGATGACCAGATCCTCGGCGATCAACGGCGCGGCGGCCAAGCCCCACACGGGCATGGCGGTATTGTACTCGGCGGCCAGATCCTTCTTCCACAGTATCTTGCCGCTGGCCGCTTCAAAGCAATGCAAATGCCCCATTGTGCCCAGGGCATAGGCCCGCCCGTCGTGCACCGTTACCGCCGCCCGCGGTCCGGCCGGATAGCCGACATCGCGATAGGCGCATTCATACTCATACGACCACAAAGTCTCGCCGCTCTCCCAGTCGAAACAATGGACCCGCTCTTGCTGGGTGGGTTTAGTGATGCGGTCGGTGATAAAAACGCGCCCCTGGGCCACCGTGGGTCCGCTGTAGCCACTGCCTACCGGGACTTGCCAACGCAGGGGAATCTGCTCCTCCTCAAAGTCCTCGATCAGGCCTTCTTCGCGCCAGACGCCGTCCCCTTGGGGTCCGCGCCAGCCGGGCCAATCGTCGGCCCGCAAAAGCCCCGCTGCCAGCAACGTCCCCACCAGGACAGCCAACCAGTACTCACGCTTCATCGCTACGCTCCTTTTGCACGGCCTCGATCAAGGATCGGGCCCAGGAAAAACCCGCCTGGGCAAAGGCCCGGTCGGGAAAGATATGGGGTGTGTGCTCCCACAAGAACAAGGCGTTCCTCCGCCCCGCCTCGGCGAAAAACGGCGCTACCGGAAAATAGCCGTCCGCCCCTTCGTGACTAGGATGCACCGGGATCCAGGAATGGCGGTCGCCCCGCACCACGCCGTTGTGCACGTGGATCACGTCGATCACCTCCTGCCAGCGGCGCAATTGCCCCCGACAATCGGCCCAATCGGCGGTACCGAGGAAATAGTCGCCCATATCCCAGCAAAAGCCCAAGCCGGATTCCCGCCAGCGCTCCACCGGATAAGCCCGCAAAATATCGAGCCCGGCCGGATCTCGTTTTAGCCCCAGCTTGGGCTCACAGACAATATGGACGCCGTAGTGCGCCTGCAATTCGGCTAGCCGTTGTAAGCCGGTGTCTATCTGTTCCTCGGCTTTAGCCTGGGCCACTTCACCAGTAAGAAAAAAGGGAAAGTGGACCAACACGTACTCGACCCCCTTCTCGCGTGCCATAGTCAGTTCCTCGGCCACCTGGTCCCAGGCCTCTTGCGGCGTTTTCTGATACTGGTCCAACAAATCGTATTTGCTGCCACCCTGCCACAGCGGCGAATGGAAACTGACGCTCAGCGAGCGCGCCTGTGCCCCCTGCAGGACAAAATCGAGATCGGCGGCCGATGCCATGCTGCCAATTTCAATATGGTCGATGCCCTCCCAAAACAGCTCACCCAGCCGCTCTGACGCCGACAACACTGTGCTGCCCGATACTCCAAATCTAAGCATGCCGCAGATCACTCGATAAATGTGGCAATCTCGTCCAGTCCTTTGCGTCCTATATCCGGCACCTGGGCATCGACATCGGGATAACCCACAACCAGCAATAAGTAGGGCCGCTCATTGGCCGGCCGTTTGAGGATCTCATTGAGAAAACCCATCGGACTGGGCGTATGCGTCAACGATGCCAGCCCGGCCCGGTGCAACGCCGCAATGAGCAGCCCGGTGGCAATACCCACCGATTCCTGGACATAGTAATTCTTGCCGCTGGCCCCGTCCTGATCCACCTGGTAACGCTGCGCAAAAATGGCGATAAGATAGGGCGCCGTCTCCAGAAAAGGCTTGTCGGCATCAGTCCCCAACGGCGCCAGCGCCTCGAGCCATTCTTCCGGCGCCCGCTCTTGATAAAAAGCCCGCTCCTCCTCTTCGGCCGCCTGGCGGATCTGCTTTTTTACCGCCGCATTGCTTATTGCAACAAACTGCCAGGGCTGCTGATTGGCGCCGCTGGGCGCGGTCCCGGCCGCCCGCAGACAATCCTCGATAATCTCCCTGGGTACTGATCTAGGCGAGAAATGCCGCACTGTGCGGCGGCAGTCCATGTCCCGGTAGAACTCGGCGGCCCGTTGGCTCATCTCTTCGGGTGGGTATTCGCGGTACTGATCTAGCGCGACGAATTTCCCTTTTTCCATGCAGCAGCCTGTTGGTAGTCAATTCCGTTGTTTTTGTAGCTTTTACCGGAGCGGCTTGGGAGGCGCCCCGAAGCGGATTCCCTAGTAGTCAGTCCCATTGTTTTGGAAGATTTACAGGAGGGCCTTGGGGGGTGCCCTGGAGCGGATTCCATCCGACCCGGGAGCCCGTCCCAAAGGGACGGGCGGGTCGGAATGGCCTCGGAGGGCGAAGCCCGAGAATGAGCTCCAGGGCACCCCCCAAGGCCCGTCATTAGCGAATCAAACCCCAATCAATAAATCTGTCCCGGCCGGTATTCCGGCGGCTCCGTCGGCGTCCGACTCAACCACAACGACCGCTCCGGCCGGGCCCAAAAGTACTGGTAGTCCTGACTGTCATCCGGCGGCGAAATATTGCCCTGCGACGGATGTTGGGCAATAATCTCCTCGACAATATCAACGCCCAGTCCCGGCGTCTCGGGCACGACGATATGCCCCTCGACAATCTCCGGCTGCCCCGTCATCACCTCGTAGCGCTGCGGCACATCGTCCTCCAGATGTTCCAAAATGAGGAAATTGGGAATCGCCGCCATTAAATGCACCGCCGCCATTTCCGCCACCGGCCCCAACGAGCCGTCGTGCGGGGCCATGGTGATATAGTGGGCCTCGGCCATGGCCGCCATCTTCTTCATCTGCGCCAAGCCGCCGGCCCGCCCGGTATCGGGCTGGATAACATCGACAATCTCGCGCTCAATCAATTCGCGCACGCCCCAGATGGAGGCGTGGCGCTCGCCAGCGGCAATGGGAATATCCACCGCATCGGCCACTCGCGCTATGGCCTCGATATTCTCCGGAGCCACCGGATCTTCGTAAAAGAGTAAATCGTACGGCTCCAGGGCCTTGCCCAGGGCAATGGCGTCGCGCGTGGTCAGCCAGGGTGGCCCGTGCACGTCGACCATTAGATCGACAGCCGGCCCCACTTCGCCGCGCACCGCCTCGACGGTCTCGACGCAATTTTTAATGCCGCCGGTCTTTATCGCATCGTACCCTCGCTCGACTAACTCCCGGGCCCGTTCCGGCGTGGTCGCGTGGGCATAGAGCCGCACCTTATCGCGCATTTTGCCGCCCAACAAATTCCACACCGGCACGCCCAGCGCCTTGCCCTTGATATCCCACAGCGCCATCTCAATGCCGCTCATAGCGCCGCTGCCAACAACGCCGGTCATACCGTGACTCATAATGGCGTTGAGCATTTTGTTCCACAGGCGTTCTATATGGAAGGGATCTTCGCCCACCACTATCGGCGCCAAATCCTCAATGGCCGTCTGCACCACCCGCGGCCAGCCGCTGGCCTCGCCAACGCCGTAGACGCCCTCGTCGGTATGCACTTTGACAAACAGCCAGTTGCGCGCCGACCAGCCACCCTTTGCGGAGCTATTGGTCGCTTTGTTTTGTTGCGGCCAGCCCGCATCCATCAAAAAGGTCTGAATCTGAGTGATCTTCACGTTGGGCAAATCTCCTCTTAATGAAAATGCTAATCGGCTGGGGCTCGTGGGAGGCAGGGCCTGAAAAAATAAAAAAGCACTGTGGCTATAATAGCTCAAAATCCGCTCGCCCTCTACAGTCTGGTGAAAAAGCCGAGGTTTCAACGAAAGGCCGTCTTGATATTTCGAAAGCTTCAGGCAAAGGTCCAGCCGCCCCACCGCTTGACAGCGCCGCCCCGCAAGTCAATATTGTGCCGCCAAGTCTCTCTCCTTCCACTCGCAACAGGAACACTATGGCCAATCTGGAACGACGGCGCATGGGCCGCACTGAAATGCGCCCCAAGGCTCTGGGCCTGGGCGCGGCCTTTATCTGCCACAATACGCCCGAGGAAACCATCACCACCATCCACCGCGCCCTGGAATTGGGCATCGACTATTTCGATACCTACCCCGGCCACCAGGAAGAACGCTGGGGCGAGGCCCTCTCCGGCACCCCGCGCGACCAGTTCTACCTGCAAGCCAAAGTCGGCCCGCATCCCGAACGCCCCAAGGACTTCTCCGGGGCCACCACCCGCTGGAGCGTCGAGAACAGCCTGCGCCTCTTGCGCGTCGACTACCTCGACGCCGTGCTCATCCACGACCCACCCGATATCGAAGACCCGCTGGGCCCCGGCCGCGCCCTCGACGAACTGTTGGCTATGCGCCAAGAGGGCCTGGTGCGCCATATCGGCCTAGGCGTGCGCGAGCACGAATTCCACCAGCGCGCCATTGAAACCGGCCATATCGATATTGTCCTCACCTTCCTCGACTACACCCTGCTCGACCAGTCCGTCGCTCTTACCACCATGCCCCTGGCACGCCGCAAAGGCGTCGGCCTCATCCTCGCCAGCGTCTTTGGCATGGGCCGCCTCACCGGTCTTGAGCCCGACCGCAGCGGCGAGTTACGTGCCTGGACTATGTGGCAATGGTGCCAGGAGCGCGACATCGACATCCGCCACCTGGCCATGCAGTTCTGCCTGGGCGCCCCCATCGACGGCATCGTCATGAGCGGTCCAGCCGACCAGCAACAATTCGAAGAAGCCTACGAAGCCGCCACCGCCGATATAGATCCGGAGATCTGGGAAGAATTCGAAGAGGAATTCGGCGTGAGTCCCTAGAACCAGGAGAGATCCTATGTTCCGTGCCGTAGACGTCGCCGCCATTTCCTTCCGACCAAAAAAATTCGCCTTAGCCGCCAACACCGACCAGCTCGAAGACGCCTTCCGCCGCGCCGCCAAAGGAGGCGCCCAACTGGCCGTGGCCCCCGAAGGCGTGCTTGAAGGCTATGTAGTAATGGAATTGATCAGCGGCGAGGCACCCGCCGAACGCATGCGCGAAGTCGCCGTCACCACTCGCGGCCCGGTCATCGGCCGCTTTCGCGCCCTAGCCCGCGAACTGGGTATCTGTCTGGCCTTTGGTCTGGCCGAACGCATCGACGATGACGTCTTCAATTGCGCCGTCTTCATCGACGAGAAAGGCCGCCTTTGCGGCAAATATCACAAAATGCAATTGGCCGAAGGCTACCACCCTTCCTGGTGGTACAACCGCCTGGGCGCCCATGCTCGCGCCTTCGACACCCCTTTTGGCCGTAGTGGCTTCCTCATCTGTAACGACCGTTGGAACCCCGATATTGCCCGCATCCCCGTCCTCGACGGGGCCCAATACCTGCTCATCCCCTCCTTTGGCTCCCGTGCCAGAAACCAGGACCAGGCCGTATTGGCCCGAGCCCGTGAAAACGGCGTCCCCATTGTCGAGGCCAACGTCGGTGTCACATTAATTGATGCTGTTGCCGAATTCAGGGAGGCCTTTATCATAGAGCACTAATTTCCCGTTGTCCATTCTCCCCCTTCTCCCCGAGGTGGTCTATGTCTCTGTCCCAGCGACCGATTGAGCCCGTGCCGGAAGA
>WLWI01000095.1_pt1 | contig 126760 bp, 116 predicted proteins | sample 6701501 | NCBI WGS metagenome assembly WLWI01 (sample SAMN12718690, study PRJNA515312) | sponge metagenome | isolation source: marine sponge | host: Mycale hentscheli | place: New Zealand: South Island, Marlborough, Capsize Point | collected 2014-11-01 | reverse complement strand
CCAGCGATCCCATAACTCCGTCTTCTGCGCAGACGTTAAACCTGGACGATACCTTTGACCCATATCCAATCACTCCATCTTTGCTTCCAAGATAAAGTGTTGCGTCGACCAGTTGAGATCACCACCCATAACATTCAGTCCGGCAATCCGGCCGCCTTTAGACCTGCCACGAGATGATCCCAGTCACCGGATCTTTTTAGGGGCCAGACCCTCAGCGCACTCATTCTAAAATCAGCATGCTGCTCGAGCAGACGGGTGGTGTAATCGCGCGCAAAATCGTCGGCTTGCATATGCGTCGCCGCGCTAATCATGAGCAAGAGATTGCGCGGCACGTTTTCAATTCTCTGGTTCACCATTTGGCCCCATTCCAAGACCTCTTCGTGCCGGCGCAACAGCAATAGTCCGAGCATCAAATAAGCGGCGTTCTGATTGAATAACCGCAAGCCTTTTAGGGGTTCGATCGCTTTTAAGGCCAATTCCGTTCCTTCCTCGACCTGGCCGCTGTAAATCAAGGCAGCACCATGGGCCATTTGGCCCTGCGCGTAATGGGGCGCGATCTTCAGCAATTGCTCGGCGGCGAACAAAGCGCCGGTATAATCCGCGTCAAGTTCCAACAAGGCCAAGACCAGGTTAGTGTGCGCGAAATCGCTCCTCGGATTGAGGCGAACCGCTTTGCGCAGATATTGAATTGTTTGTTCGCGATCTTCCGGGGTCGGATTTCGCCAACCGCAATTGAGATCGACAGTGCAAGACATCCCCGCCATGGCAAGCGCGCTGGCATCGTCTGGATCGCGGTCCAAAACGGTTTCCAACAGATACCGCGCCTCAATCCAATCGTCATATTTTAGATCCGACAACAGACCGCCGGCCCGGACCCGAATGGCGCTATTATCCTGTTCATTTATGGGAAGATCGGATTTTTCCAATGCGCCGGATTCGTAACTGAAAGCGGCAAACCGAAGCGACGTACAAATCTGAAGCGCGAGATCGTCCTCCGCTTCAAATATGTCAGAAATCACACCATCAAATTTTTCGGCCTTAATCAATTTCTGATCGTTGCAATCGACCAAGCGAACAACAGCCCGGTAGCGCGTGCCGACAGCCTGTAGCGATCCCTCGACCAACATGTCGGCTTTGCCTGTATCGGTCAAAAGCGACATGCCGGCTTGGTTAGAGAGGGCGGCCCGGATGGCCTCATTTACACCTTCGCATAGGAGCTTCGCCTCATCATCGCCGGCCGTCAATTCCAGGCCGTCAAAGCCTAGGCCGATGCTGCGCTGCTGTGCGGGGCCTGTTTCGCCACCTTATACCCGCGCCCTTGGGTTTCGCCGGCGCATCACTCCAGGTGTAAGCTGTAATTGCGCGTTCAATATTCTTCAGTTTCAGTGGCGGGGTTTTGTGGAAGGCGCTGGCGGTCCGGCCGTCCAAACTGTGATGCACAGTATCTGAAATCAAAATGTCGCCGGGCGCTGCGACGGCTTCAAGGCGTGCGGCGATATTGACGCCATCGCCGAACAAATCCTCGTCTTCCCGCACAATGTCGCCGAGATGCACACCCATTCGCAACTTTAGCTTGGGGTGTGCCGATATGCCCTTCTGAACATCGATCGCACATTGCACGGCGCTGGTGACACTCACGAACTCCACGATCCAACCGTCACCCATGCTCTTGATCGTTTCGCCGCCATGTCGGGTCACAGACGGCGTGAACAGCTCGGAGCGCATTTCACGCAAAGCCGCGAGTGTCGCGGTTTGATCCTCACCCATCAGTTTAGAATAACCAACAATATCGGCGGCAAGAATGGCTGCTAGTCTACGTTCCACCATGGAGCATCTTTCATCAACAAACTATCTGCCACGGTAGGAGGAATTCATAGGCACCACAACTGACGAAATTTGGAGAACCAGCGCGTTATGAAAATGGGCGACGGCGGGAATTAGTCGAGCTCGCGGGGCCGCACAAAGTGGGTGAGCTTGGCGCCGTCGGCGCTCAAACGCGACCAGCGATCGCCGGCGAGTTCGAACACGGCGAGGGCGCCGGCGGGGAAACCGCGCTGTAAATTCTCCAGCGCATCGGCGGCGCTGCCGGCGCCGGCGAGCATATGGGACAGCGACTCCAGACCGGGATTGTGGGCGATCACGATGAGCGTCTCGGCGCTGTCGGCGACGCCGGCGATTTGCTCGAGGATCGCTCCCGGGCTGGCCAGATAGAGAGTTTCTTCGGTCTGGGTTGATACGTCGCCATCCATGGCGTCGGCCGCAACCTGCCAGGTCTCGCGGGTGCGACGGGCCGCGGAGACCAGCGCGGCGTCAGGCTGCAGGTCATGTTCCTTGATCCAGGTCGCCACGCCCACGGCGGCACCATGTCCGCGCGGGGCCAGCGGCCGGTCGATGTCTTCCTGGCCCGGCTTATTCAGTTCGGCTTTGCCGTGGCGCATGACCAATAATTGTTTCATCGAAACCGTAATTGCGAGGTGAGTAGGGCACCGATGGGGCTTTGCCAACGGCGGAAAGGACTGTCCGATAACGTGGATTTGTGACACTTGTGATAGCATAACGAATCGCGCCGCAAGAAAACCGTGCGCGCCGATCTGGCGGCCCGTCTGGAACGCCGCGGTGAGTAACGGTTAGCCGCTCTGTGAACAACATGTCCGGACTGGTTAAAAAAGCGTTTGACAGCCTGGTTAACCGGGCGTACAACCCGCGCCACCGCTTGAGACGGCTTGTCCGTCGCGGCGGAGTTTCCACTAGCCCTTAGATGGCTCTCCTAAGAGGAGGGTCGAGGGTTCGTGCGCTGTTTGACATTGTAAAGATGAACGAAGGGATGCGCAGGCGGCGGTGCGTTAATACGTGAGCCTGCTTGCGCATCAAAACGAAGACAGATCTATCGCAAGATAGAGATGCTTCGCTTGTGCAAGTGAAGGTTCTAAGTCGACCCGGACGAAATGACTTCGGTCAGATTGAACGGGGATATCAAACCTAAGAGTTTGATCCTGGCTCAGAGCGAACGCTGGCGGCAGGCTTAACACATGCAAGTCGAAGGTGAAGTCGGACTTCGGTCCGGCGGAAACTGGCGCACGGGTGAGTAACGCGTGGGGATATGCCCAAAGGTACGGAATAACCGTTGGAAACGACGGCTAATACCGTATGCTCCCTCAGGGGAAAAGCTTCGGCGCCCTTGGATTATCCCGCGTCCGATTAGCTTGTTGGTGAGGTAACGGCTCACCAAGGCTCCGATCGGTAGCTGGTCTGAGAGGACGATCAGCCACACTGGGACTGAGACACGGCCCAGACTCCTACGGGAGGCAGCAGTGGGGAATATTGGACAATGGGGGCAACCCTGATCCAGCCATGCCGCGTGAGTGAAGAAGGCCTTAGGGTTGTAAAGCTCTTTCAGCGGGGAAGATGATGACGGTACCCGCAGAAGAAGCCCCGGCTAACTCCGTGCCAGCAGCCGCGGTAATACGGAGGGGGCTAGCGTTGCTCGGAATTACTGGGCGTAAAGGGCGCGTAGGCGGATTTTCTAGTCAGGCGTGAAAGCCCCGGGCTCAACCCGGGAACTGCGTTTGATACTGGAAGTCTAGAGTTCTGGAGAGGGTGGTGGAATTCCCAGTGTAGAGGTGAAATTCGTAGATATTGGGAAGAACACCGGTGGCGAAGGCGGCCACCTGGCCAGACACTGACGCTAAGGCGCGAAAGCGTGGGGAGCAAACAGGATTAGATACCCTGGTAGTCCACGCCGTAAACGATGTGTGCTAGACGTCGGGCAGCTTGCTGTTCGGTGTCGCAGCTAACGCGTTAAGCACACCGCCTGGGGAGTACGGCCGCAAGGCTAAAACTCAAAGGAATTGACGGGGGCCCGCACAAGCGGTGGAGCATGTGGTTTAATTCGATGCAACGCGAAGAACCTTACCAGCCCTTGACATACCGGTCGCGATTTCCAGAGATGGATATTTTCAGTTCGGCTGGACCGGATACAGGTGCTGCATGGCTGTCGTCAGCTCGTGTCGTGAGATGTTGGGTTAAGTCCCGCAACGAGCGCAACCCTCGTCCTTAGTTGCCATCGGTTCGGCCGGGCACTCTAGGGAAACTGCCGGTGATAAGCCGGAGGAAGGCGGGGATGACGTCAAGTCCTCATGGCCCTTATGGGCTGGGCTACACACGTGCTACAATGGCGGTGACAGTGGGAAGCAAGACCGCGAGGTGGAGCTAATCCCCAAAAACCGTCTCAGTTCGGATTGTACTCTGCAACTCGAGTGCATGAAGTTGGAATCGCTAGTAATCGTGGATCAGCATGCCACGGTGAATACGTTCCCGGGCCTTGTACACACCGCCCGTCACACCATGGGAGTTGGTTTTACCCGAAGCCGGTGCGCTAACTTAGGAGGCAGCCGTCCACGGTAAGGTCAGCGACTGGGGTGAAGTCGTAACAAGGTAGCCGTAGGGGAACCTGCGGCTGGATCACCTCCTTTCTAAGGATGATCCGGAGCGGCCTCGGCCGTTCTTGATCGATCTTAGCAATAAGTACCGTGCCGCCGCCGGCGCATCCCTTCGTCGTCCGATCCAAGAGCGAGAAGACCGTGTTTCGGGCCTGTAGCTCAGTTGGTTAGAGCGCGCGCTTGATAAGCGTGAGGTCGGAAGTTCAAGTCTTCCCAGGCCCACCAATGCATGTAGGGACGGGGCTGTAGCTCAGTTGGGAGAGCGCCTGCTTTGCAAGCAGGAGGTCGTCGGTTCGATCCCGTCCAGCTCCACCAGCAACGGGAACCCTTCGCCCAAAACTTGGACCCCTTGAGGTCGGACGAACGAAACAAGAGTTTCGTATCAGCATGGTATGTGCGCTGATGCGGTTTCGTTGTTGTACATCGTGAATAGGTTGCATATTTCTGACCCCACAAAATATTCGAAACGTTAGCCTCGTTGGTTGGCGGCAAGATTGTTTTGTGGAGCCAAATTTGCTGAAGAATCGGAGACGTTGTGTTGACGGGGCTTGCCCCTGTACGCGACGACTCTGCAATCAAGCGCAAAAGGGCATTTGGTGGATGCCTTGGCACTGAGAGGCGATGAAGGACGTAGCACACTGCGATAAGCTACGGGGAGCTGTGAGCAAGCTTTGATCCGTGGATTTCCGAATGGGGAAACCCGGCCCGCAAGGGTCATCCTGCACTGAATACATAGGTGTAGGAAGCAAACCCGGCGAACTGAAACATCTAAGTAGCCGGAGGAAAGGACATCAACCGAGACTCCGCTAGTAGTGGCGAGCGAACGCGGACTAGGCCAGTGGCCATACGTTAAGAACCGGAACCGTCTGGAAAGTCGGGCCATAGTGGGTGATAGCCCCGTACGGGTAGAAAGACGTTTGGTCCTCGAGTAGGGCGGGACACGAGAAATCCTGTCTGAACATGGGGGGACCACCCTCCAAGCCTAAGTACTCCTCAGTGACCGATAGTGAACAAGTACCGTGAGGGAAAGGTGAAAAGCACCCCGATAAGGGGAGTGAAATAGTTCCTGAAACCGGATGCCTACAAGCAGTCGGAGGGAGAGTTGTCTTCGGACAACGGCTTCTGACGGCGTACCTTTTGTATAATGGGTCAGCGACTTAGTCTGTGCAGCAAGCTTAAGCCGTTAGGTGTAGGCGCAGCGAAAGCGAGTCTTAATAGGGCGATTTAGTTGTACGGATTAGACCCGAAACGTGGTGATCTAGCCATGGGCAGGTTGAAGGTGGGGTAAGACCCACTGGAGGACCGAACCCACCTATGTTGAAAAATGGGGGGATGACCTGTGGCTAGGGGTGAAAGGCCAATCAAACCACGAAATAGCTGGTTCTCCGCGAAAACTATTTAGGTAGTGCGTCATGTTTTACCGTCGGGGGTAGAGCACTGGATGGGCTAGGGGGGCGCGAGCCTTACCAAACCTAACCAAACTCCGAATACCGACGAGTACAATCATGGCAGACAGACTATGGGTGCTAAGATCCATGGTCGAAAGGGAAACAGCCCAGACCGCCAGTTAAGGTCCCCAAATAATGGCTAAGTGGGAAAGGATGTGGGAAGGCCAAGACAGCCAGGAGGTTGGCTTAGAAGCAGCCATCCTTTAAAGAAAGCGTAACAGCTCACTGGTCTAATTAAGCCGTCCTGCGCCGAAGATGTAACGGGGCTTAAGCCATTTACCGAAACTGCGGGTGTGTTGAATCTTCGGGTTCAATACGCGGTAGCGGAGCGTTCCGTAGGCCTGTGAAGGCGTGCCGTGAGGCATGCTGGAGGTATCGGAAGTGCGAATGCTGACATGAGTAGCGACAAAGAGTGTGAGAAACACTCTCGCCGAAAGCCCAAGGGTTCCTGCGCAAGGTTAATCCACGCAGGGTGAGCCGGCCCCTAAGCCGAGGCCGAAAGGCGTAGGTGATGGGAATCAGGTTAATATTCCTGAGCCCGCTGGAAGTGACGAATATCGTAAGTTGTCAGTCCTTATTGGATTGGATCTGGCAGTGAAGGTGTTCCAGGAAATAACTCCAGCATATGGACCGTACCCCAAACCGACACAGGTGGGCAGGTAGAGTATACTAAGGCGCTTGAGAGAACGATGTTGAAGGAACTCGGCAAAATACCCTCGTAACTTCGGGAGAAGAGGGACCTTTTCTTGGGCAACCAGGAAGAGGTGGCACAGACCAGGGGGTGGCGACTGTTTACTAAAAACATAGGGCTCTGCTAAGTCGTAAGACGACGTATAGGGTCTGACGCCTGCCCGGTGCTGGAAGGTTAAGGAGAGAGGTGAGAGCTTTGAACCGAAGCCCCAGTAAACGGCGGCCGTAACTATAACGGTCCTAAGGTAGCGAAATTCCTTGTCGGGTAAGTTCCGACCTGCACGAATGGCGTAACGACTGCCCCACTGTCTCCAACATTGACTCAGCGAAATTGAACTCTCCGTGAAGATGCGGAGTAGGCGTGGTCAGACGGAAAGACCCCGTGCACCTTTACTACAGCTTCGCAGTGGTATTAGGGAATGGATGTGTAGGATAGGTGGAAGGCTTTGAAGCCGAGGCGCCAGCTTTGGTGGAGCCACCCTTGAAATACCACCCTTCTGTTGTCTGATATCTAACCGTGCCCCATGAACCTGGGGCCGGGACCCTGCGTGGCGGGTAGTTTGACTGGGGCGGTCGCCTCCTAAAGAGTAACGGAGGCGCGCGATGGTGGGCTCAGGCTGGTCGGAAATCAGCTGTAGAGTGCAATGGCATAAGCCCGCCTGACTGCGAGACTGACAGGTCGAGCAGAGACGAAAGTCGGTCATAGTGATCCGGTGGTCCCGCGTGGAAGGGCCATCGCTCAACGGATAAAAGGTACGCCGGGGATAACAGGCTGATACCCCCCAAGAGTTCACATCGACGGGGGTGTTTGGCACCTCGATGTCGGCTCATCACATCCTGGGGCTGGAGCAGGTCCCAAGGGTATGGCTGTTCGCCATTTAAAGTGGTACGTGAGCTGGGTTTAGAACGTCGTGAGACAGTTCGGTCCCTATCTGCCATGCCAGTACGAGACTTGAGAGGAGCTGCCCCTAGTACGAGAGGACCGGGGTGGACGTACCTCTGGTGTACCGGTTGTCGCGCCAGCGGCATCGCCGGGTAGCTAAGTACGGAAGGGATAACCGCTGAAAGCATCTAAGCGGGAAGCCCACCTCGATACTAGGTCTCGCTTGAGAGCCGTGGAAGACCACCACGTTGATAGGCTGGATGTGGAAGTGCGGTAACGCATGGAGCTAACCAGTACTAATTGCTCAATCGGCTTGATTGCGGGTCGTCCGTCGGGACCTTCGGGTCCACGTGGAACGACCGTGAGACGCCGCGTACAGTGGCAAGATCCGTCGACAAATGTCGCCGATGACACAGTATAATTTGGTAACTTGGTCAGAAATAACGCAACGCATCACAGCAGCCCCCTTTTTAGAGGCTTCGTCTGAACTCTGGGTTTGGATGACCTGGTGGCTATAGCGAGGGAGTAACACCCGATTCCATTCCGAACTCGGCCGTGAAGGCCCTCTGCGCCGATGGTACTCCGTCTTAAGGCGTGGGAGAGTAGGTCGTTGCCAGGTCTTCCAAACCCAGGGACAGGCGTCTCGATCACATCGATCAACGGGCCGCTGCGAAACGGAATTTAGGTTCCGACATGATGCGTTCCAACTTGCAACCTATTGCGATGTGTCGCCCGATCCTGGGCATACCCCTTTCTAGACTGGATTAACGCGGGGTGGAGCAGTCCGGTAGCTCGTCAGGCTCATAACCTGAAGGTCGTAGGTTCAAATCCTACCCCCGCAACCAAACGATCAAACCCCGGCTCTTGGCCGGGGTTTTGTCGTTTGGAACGTGGGGTGCGGTGAATGGACCGAACAGGGACCCGGCGCGCGGGCGAAGCCCGCGTGGTCGGGACATAAACCGCCAAATCCTACCCCCGCAACCAACAAGCTGATGTGCAGCTTCAAAAAGGCCCGAATACCCAGGCCTTTTTGTTTAGCTGCGCACAGCGAAGATCCCGAAGGGTAAACCCCGCCGGGTCTTTTGTGTTTGGGCTGCGTGGTGACTTGCACCGAATTTGCGGTGAAACATCTCCTTTACCATTCTGTATTATTCCTCAACGAAGAATGGGAAAACCTAAGACAAATCAGGAACCCGGTAGTTCTCTCCTCAGTATTTTGGAGACGCGGTATGGACTTGCTCGAACGACCATTGAAAAAATTGGGGCGTTCGTTGTCATGTGGGCAACCTTTGAAGGCGATCTTGAACGGGCGTTGTGGCAACTAACCAACGAAGTTCCTGAAGGTACGGTCCCGACAACGGACACGAAACCGGTAAGCCGACTAATTGCGATGTTTCGTGAAGAGGGCCTGAAACTTGAGGGTGGCGATTGGCAACGCATTGTGACGCTGCTGTGTGATACGGCTAAGAACCTAGCCGAATATCGTAATGCCCTCGTGCATGGTCGGTTGTTACCGACCAGCGTAGGAGGCGGATTGGTTCTCAACGCAGCATGGCATGGTGAGCAGCGGACGCGAGACCCAGTAACTGCGCATATTGACGACAATCTGGTTGGGATCATGCTTGACGCGCTACAGGAGTTGTTGGTTCTGGTGCGTGTTATAGCGTCCGGTGGAACAACCCCAAATACTGATCCCAGTGTTCTAGAAAGGGTGCCGTCACTTCAACATGCGTACGCCGGAGCGGGTGAGGTTCGATTTTTGACCGAGGCTATGAACTCCGAAAAATATTGATCTCGATTGCTTGGTAATATTCCGCTGGGAAAGGATTTTAAGCGGGCTCTCGCCAGTCGCTTGAACGACGATACCTGCGACCGGAAGCGAGCAACGCGAGAGACGTCGGCTGCAGAGAGGAAAGTGGACATTTGGCGCTGTTTCGTCCAATTCGCTTTCATTCATCGTGTTGATGATAATGATTTGATTGTCGCTGGTGGTCGCCCTTTAACTGGAATATAGACCTGTCTAATATAAACCTCGATATCGTACCCTCTCAGCAATACTACAAACAGCAGAGATTTGAACTGAATGTCCAATCGAGAAATTTTCCCCAACGCGCCGATCACTGAAGCTTTGATAGATTTGCGTGTTGTAATCGATGACGAGAATCTCACAGAACACTTGGCAACTGTAGTTGAACAACTCAAGGGGGAATTTCCAACGGTCGAGAAAAGGGTTCAGCTGACTTTTGCGATTGCCCCCGGAGAAGAGCCCAACCCACCTAATGAGAGTGAGGAGATAGGTAGTGTCTTACACTCAGAGAATCGCGAAAAAGCTATACAGGTGCGGATTAACGGATTTACTTACAGCAAATTAAAACCATATCAGGATTGGGAAGAACTCAGAGACAACACTCGGCGGCTGTGGAGCGTATTTCGAGACACAACAAAACCAAAAAGAGTGGTTCGTTTGGCCTCCAGGTTTATTAACCGAATCGAGCTACCTTTGCCTGTCGATTTTGATGAGTACTTCAACACAAAAATTCAAATAGCAGATGAGTTACCTCAAGGCATCGCTGAACAATTTTGTCGCATAGTTGTGCCTCAACTAGAGCAGGGTTTGGTGGCAGTAATCACGACAACCCTAGAAAAACCCGGAGAAGACAGAACAATTATTCCTTTCCTGTTTGACATAGATGTTTTCAAAGACGTCGATTATGAAGTAGATGCTGATGAAATCTGGGATGATTTAGAGCGCATTAGAGAATATAAGGACGACATATTTTTCTATTCTACGACAGAAAAGGCAAAGAACTTATTTCGATGACTAAACATGTATCTTCAGAAGATTTGGAATTGGGAGAGTCATCGACCTTCTCCTATTCCACATCTGTTACTCCACACGGCTATAGCGATGATAGTTCTGTTGTCGAAAACGCAGCGGACCGGTCGCTTGATGACTATCTTGATCTACCGACCACATTAATCTACGCCCGATTGGAAAAGTCTCTTCGTTCTAGTTTGAAGCATTACCATAATTATTTTCCACACGAATATTCTTTAAAAATAGACAAACGCATTTCTGCATTACTCAACCCTGAAGACTGGGAGGATGTCGACGGATTTCCAAATCCTGAATCATTCGATGCACTTCTGAACTTTTTGGCTTTACATCCGAACTTCAAATTTCCCTCAATTTTCGTCGACCACGTGGGATATTTTGATGCGAGTTGGCGCCCAAGTCGGGACGAACTTTTGTCTATCGTATTTCAGAACAATAACACCGTTTCTTGGCTCGTATTTGTTCCTTGGCCGGAGGACGAAGAGGGTACGGAAGAAGCAAACGGTAGATGTGCTCCACAAAAATTGATTGAGCGAATTGATAATTATGGAGTGCTTGATTGGGTTGAGAACAGTTGACAAATACGGAGCTTTCACCAGAGGACCATTTCGCAGCTCACTGTTCAGGGGTGGGCGGTAAAGACTTTAGTGACGATGATGATGACTACCATCAACCGCCTTGGCTATTTCGTATCGCTTTTGCTCCAACGATAGAAAATCCACATGTTTCAGGTCTTTGGGTCGAAAGGGAGGGTGAGGCTTTTGCCGACCAACTAAATCGACTGCGTGAGGAACTTATTGCCAGCACGCGAACCATCCGTAAATCACATCAATTGGCGGTGGTTAAAGTGGGTACGATAAACCGTTTGGGCCAAAGGCATTCGCGCAATTTGCATGTGATCTATTCGCCGGATCAGGAACGAAGATTACCCTCCCACTCAGAAATTAGGGGTATTCAACAAGAGGATCGAATTCTTCAACAGAAAATTGCAGACAACGCGGAAATTCACCCAATTTACCCCGCTTAGGTGTTATTTTTTCCTAGAAATTCCTAGATAAATTTGATTGTAAGTAACAGCGGTGTGGAATTGGGGGCAGCGCATTATAGTTTTCTTGAGGCTCAATAATGGACCTGTCTTCAGCGTAATAATCATTTATCATCCTGTTTTGACCCTACAGACGACGTCTCATCACCAAGACCCACAATCGTGTATTCCTCAATCGCGTGCGGTGTTTTGTTCGAGAGGTAGAGTGCAATCGCCGCCACAACCGCGAGACCGGCATAGTGTTCGTATGTTTGTCTTCTAGGATTGGTGAGCCTGGGATAGTTTCACCAGCAAAGTCTCCCCAACCCCACAAAATCCCGCACAGCCCTTGAACGCGCGCGGGGAATGCGGGAAATGTAGGGCCGCGCCGGCTAACCGGCCCCCGATATTCGCATCATCTCAAACCGACACATCAGGACCCATCCCCATGACCGACACCTATCCCAATACCGAGCTCCACATTGCCGGCAAATGGTTGCCCGCCGCTGCCGGCGAGACCATCGATGTGATCAACCCGGCGACCGAGGAGGCCATCGGCAATGTCGCCCATGCCCGCATCGCCGATCTCGACGCGGCGCTGGAGGCCGCCGAGGCCGGGTTCCGCGAATGGAAAGATGCTTCGGCGATGGAGCGCTATAAGGTCATGCGCAAGGCCGCCGGTTTGGTGCGCGAGCGGGCCGACGAGATCGCCGCGGTGATGACCCAGGAGCAGGGCAAGCCGCTGTTCGAGGCCAAGGGCGAGACCCTGTTCGGCGCCGAAATCATCGACTGGTTCGCCGAGGAGGCGCGCCGCGCCTATGGCTGGGTCATCCCGGCGCGCATGGCCGGCGTGACCCAGATGGTCACCAAGGAGCCGGTCGGCCCGGTGGCGGCCTTCACCCCGTGGAACTTTCCGATCAACCAGGCGGTCCGCAAGCTGTCGGGCGCGGTCGCCTCGGGTTGCTCGATCATTCTGAAGGGCCCGGAGGAAACCCCGGCGAGTTGCGCCGCGCTGTTCAAGTGCTTCGTCGATGCCGGCCTGCCCGACGGGGTGGTCAATCTGGTCTACGGCGTCCCGGCCGAGATTTCCGAATATCTCATCCCCCACCGCACCATCCGCAAGATCACTTTTACCGGCTCGACCGCGGTCGGCAAGCAGCTCGCCGCCATGGCCGGCGCCCATATGAAGCGGGTCACCATGGAGCTCGGCGGCCATTCGCCGGCGATCGTCTTCGAAGATGCCGATGTGGAAGTGGCGCTCAAAGTGTTGACCGCGAATAAGTACCGCAACGCCGGCCAGGTCTGCGTCTCGCCGACGCGCTTTCTGGTGCACGAGAAACACTATGACCGGTTCGTCGAGGGCTTTACCGAGTTCGCGTCGAACCTGCCGGTCGGCAACGGCCTGGAGCCGGACACCAAGATGGGACCGCTGGCGCACGACCGCCGGGTCGAGGCCATCGAGGGTTTCGTCGCCGACGCGGTGGCCAAGGGCGCGACCGTGCGCACCGGCGGCGAGCGCAAGGGCAATAAGGGCTATTTCTTCGAGCCGACGGTGATGACCGACGTGCCGATGGATGCGCGCATCATGAACGAAGAACCCTTCGGCCCGGTGGCGCCGATCATGCCGTTCAGCGATTTCGATGCGGTGGTCGCCGAGGCCAACCGGCTCGATTACGGTCTGGCGGCCTACGCCTATACCAAGTCGGCGAAAACCGCCGAGGCGATTGGTTCCGCGTTCGAGAGCGGCATGGTGTCGATCAACCATCATGGCATCGGGCTGATCGAGACGCCGTTCGGCGGGGTCAAGGATTCCGGCTACGGCTCGGAAGGCGGCAGCGAAGCCATCGACGCCTATCTCAACACCAAGTTCATCACCCAAGCCGGGTTATAGCTCATCAATGATTGGGGCGGGGCGGAGGTTCGCTCAGTTCCGTTCTTCCATACTGCGATAGAAATCGGTCAAGGTCTTGCCGCGCTCGGGGCGGAAGGCGCCGGCGCTATCGTCCATCCCGGAGATGCGGTCGAGACGGAACATGCGGAAATCGTCGCGCAGTTCGCACCAGGCGACCAAATGTTCAGGGGAAAAGCTCATTGGGATGTCTCCTCTCAGGGGTTTCGATGGCCGCGATATTTGCACACCCCTCCTGACAACCTCCTGTCAGGAGTGTTGGGGGCGGGTAGGGGCGCAATAAACCGTCATAATTATCTCGCATTGTGCCGGTCTTACCGGAATATGATGATGGCCGTAGAATGGGGATGTCGCCGGTCACACGACTGAAAAGGCTTCGGCTGCGTGAAACATGTAGCAATGATAGGTGTCGCGCTGGTGCTGGCCGTCGGCTCCGTATGGCGAGCCAGTGTCGCCGTGGCGCACTTTCAGGCTGCCCAAGCCGCCGCCAACGATCCCTCGATCCGCGAACTCGAACAGGTCGGCGCGTTCCTCGAAGGCGGACTTGCGTTGCTATTGCTGATCCATGCCGCGGCGGCGGTGGTGCTGTTGCGGCGCGCGATCGAAATTCGCTGGCCCTATGCCGGCGCCGTCGCCGTCGCGACCGCGGTGATCTTGAGCGTGACCCTGCTGGGCGCGCCGGTGTTGGCGATCCCCGGGGTCTATCCGCTGGCGATTGTGGCGAGCATTTTCCTGTTGCCGCGTTTCTTGGAATTTGGCTGGGTCTCGCTGTATGGCGGCGCGGCGGCGGGCTGTGTGGTCGCCTGGATTATCGGCGGTCCGGAGATCAACGCCTTCGCCTGCTTGTTCGTTGTCGGGCCTTGCGTGGTGCTCGCGTTTATCGGTGCCGGGCTGCGGCGTCTGGTCTCGCGGGCGGTTTCGGCGCGCGCGTGATTTGAACGGCGGATTTTCGTCTTGATGCCCAGGCGCTGGAAATCGGCGTGAAAATCCTCGATCGCCAGGGTGCCGGCGCAGGGCATCGCACCGCGATAGGTAATCTTGCCATCGCGAAAGTGGCGAGCCAGGACCAACGCGGCGAGGGTTGGCACGAAGGGGCCGCGGCCGCCTTCGGCGGCGAGCGACCATTGGGCCGCCACCGGCCGGCCATAGCGATCTTGTCCGGTGACCTGGGCGACCATGCCGCCCCGGTCGGTGCCGTAGGGCTGCAGTAGCGACGCGATAAAATGCAACGGTGTGGCATAGGGTGCTAGGGACCTAATCAACCGCCAGAGCACGAGCAGGGCGGCGAGACGCAGGCCCTGATGCATGAGGCGGGATTCGAAACCGGCGAAGAACTCGGCGGCTATGCGAGGCCGGTAACGGTCGACAAACAAGTCCATATCCGGCGTTTCGCAAAGCGAAACCGTGCGCCGGCCGATTCCCGGAAAGTCTAGCTCATGGGTCAGACCCCATCCGGGCGCGATGCGCCAGCCGCCATCGCGAAAAAGCCGTATCGGCTGGCCCGCATAAGACAGCACGGCGCGCACCACCGATACGCCGCGCGGCGCCCGGTTGCCGGGGCTGATGGCCACCCGGATGGTATCGACCGCGCGCCAGCCGCGGGTCAGTGCGTCGACAGCTGCATGGGAGAGGGCTGGCGTCGAGCTGGCGCCGGAGAGAATGGTGACGCCCCGTGCGCGCGCCGCCGCGTCGAACCGGCCGATGCCAGCGACGAAGGCGCGCCCGTCGGCCAGGTCGACATAGTGACACCCAGCTTCGATGGCGGCCTCGATAAGGCTGGTGCCGCTTTCCTGAAACGGGCCGGCGGCATCGATCACCAAACGCACGCCCAAGTTCTGCAAATCGCCCGCTGTCACCAACGCCCGGTCGAGCACTGCGCGCTCGGTGCGATTGCCGAGATTGGTGTCGAGGTGCGCCAGCGTCTGGGCGGTGCGGCCCGCCAGGATCAGGGTAATGCCCGGCTCGTGCACCAATTGTTCGGCCAGGCGCCGGCCAAAGACACCGGTGGCGCCGACAATGAGAACGCGCAGCGGGGCATCAGTTTTCATGGCGGTTCTCCTTGGGCGCGGCTGTTTGGTGGGGGAAGACGCGATCGATCAGGCGCGACGCGGTGCCGGTGGCGCTGACCAGGCGCGGCAGCAGGCTCTTCGGCAGCCGGCGGGACTGCACATCGATCGCGGCGAGGTTTTCGACCAGCTTCAACACACCGCCAATCCGCCGCCGCACTGACGCTGGCGTGGTCGGGTCCGCCTTGGCGCCGGCGGTGCACTGGCGCAGGATGTCCAAGGCTGGCGCGATCTCGCGCTGCTGACGGGTTTCCAGCGCGGTGAAGAGCAGATCCCAGGGTTCGCTGCCGGTACGCCAGCGACCGTCATCGGTTTGGTGCGCCATTTCCCAATCGTCCAGATCCTTGAGCGCGCTGGTCGCTTTGGGCTTGGTTATGTCCAATGCCTGGGCGATGTCATTGCGGCTCAGCGGTCGGTCGGCCAGGAACAGCAGCGCTTGAGTCTTGGACGTCTCGGTGCGGACACCCCAGCGCGGCCCCAGTTCGCCGAAATAGTCGAGGAATTGGGCCATTGGCGCGGTGATCCGAAATTCGTTGGTGGGTGTGGCGTTGGGATTGGGCATGGCGTTCACTCCTCGAAAACGGTGTCGCGGAAAATTCCCCTCTGGTGCACAAGTTCGCCGAACAGGGGGTGGTGAAGATCGAGCACGAAGGCGAATTGATCGGGGCCGAAATCGATGTGACTTACGGTGACCGTGCCCGGGCTCAGCCATTTCGGCAGGCGCAGGCGCAATCCCAATAGCTGCATGAAGTAATGATCGCTGCGGAAGCGGATGGCGTAATCGTCGGCGTGGACGGTCAGCGCCATGCCGACGCCGCGGCCGATATATTCTTCCAAGCCGGTCGGCCCCCGGAACCGTTTGGAGCTATGGATGACTTGCGGGAAGCCATGGTGGCGGCCATAGACCCGGGTCCAATATTGGCCTTTGCTTGGGCCGTCTTCGGTGATTGTCACCGTGGCGGGCACGTCGGCGTCGCGGGTGAGCGGTAACGGCGCGCCGATGAGCCGCGTGGCCTGGGCGAGGAGCCAGCCCAGCGGGTTCATGCGGGTCTCGATAATTTCCCCGGCATACATTGCCGCGCGTTGGTCGGTCAGCCGTTTGGCAAAGCGAGTTTGCACGGCTTTCGGCAGGCGGCTCCAGGCTTCCGCACCCACCAGGGCCCGAAACCGTAAATCGTCGAGATCGGCACTATGGGTCCAAGACCGCGCGGCGACGGGTTTTTCAACACTTCGGTCGGAAACAAGCCGCAACATGATCGAACCCTCCATATTATCCTTAAAACCGTTATTTCTGTAGAGACAGAAACAACGGCGCAAAAAAATATCACGCGTCTTGGTTTGCCGTTTCACGGTCCTTTTTGCCGCCGCGCCGGGTGATTGGCGAGAGCAAGGTGGTGACTTTCGACCCCATCTTGATCAGGGTGACCAAAGCCGGTTTGGGTACATTGAGCATCTGGGTGTACCACCGGTTGATGGTTTCGACGAATTCGAGCATTTCCTGTAGGCGTTTCAAAGCCACCGGACTGATCTGGGTGTCGGTTTCGGCTTCCGCCATGCAGGCGCGTAGGGCTTCGGCCGCCGGGTCAATTTCCCGCTCTTTGCGGCCCTGGGCGATGCGCGTCACCATTTCCCAGATATCGGTCTCGGCGGCGAAATGATCGCGACGGTCGCCCATCACCGGTACCCGGTGGATGAGTTTCCAGCCCATCAGCTCCTTGATCGAGTTGGAAACATTGGAGCGGGCGAGGCCCAGGGTTTCGGCGATATCCTCGGCCGTCTGGGGGTGCTCGGACAGGTATAACAGCGCGTGGATCTGCGCCACGGAGCGGTTGACCCCCCATTGGCCGCCCAAATCGCCCCAATGAAGAATGAAACGCTCGACGGCGGGGGAGAGGTTGCTCGAATTGTTTGTAATTTCTGTCATGACAGAAATATCAGATATATGTGGCGCGGAGTCAAGGCTAAATCGATAACGCCAAACGTCAGGCCAACCGTGGGTTAGCGGTCTTCCACCATCGCCGCGGCGATTTTTTCCGCCACCATGATGGTCGGGATATTGGTGTTGCCCCGGGGGATGACCGGCATGATCGAGGCGTCGATCACCCGCAGACCGGGGACGTCGCGCACGCGCGCGTTTGCATCGACTACCGCCAGCGGGTCATCGGCGGCGCCCATGCGGCAGGTGCCCGCATGGTGGGCCATGCCGGAGACGCTACCGGTCACGAAGTCGTTGAGCCGGTCCTCGTCGGCGAGCAGCGCCGCGATATCCAAGCCGGGGTCCGAGAGCGACCCGACGATCGGCCGCCCGGCCGCCGGCAGCGTATCAAGCAGTTTCGCCAAAACCCTGGCGCGCAGCGCATTGTAGGGGGTGACATTGTTGAGCTGGCGCATGCGATGGGCGCGGACTACCGGGTAGGCCTGGTGCCATAGTTTTCGAACATCCGGCGCCAGCAGCATCTCGGCCGCCCGGCGCACGGCGCCGGCCAGGCGCACGCGGTCCCGGTCGTCGGACTGAAAGTCGAACTCGATGAGCGCGCGGTCGTTTATATCGGCGCTGCGCAGGGAAACCTTCCCGCGCGAGGCCGGTTGCAACAGGGCGGGGGTCAGCGAGCTGATGCGCCGGCCGAGCGCGTGCCATCCGGTCGTCCCCACCAGGGAGATATACATATCGCTGGGCGGACAATCGTCGATGCCCGACGAATAGCGCAGGGTCGCCGTGGTGTGGAGGCGCGCGCGGTCGCGGTGGCTCGCCGCGCGGCGCATATGGGCGACGAGAAAGACGATATGGTGGTTGTGCAGGTTGGCGCCCACCCCTGGCAGATCGGCGACGACCGGAATGCCTAGACGTTGCAGATCGTCGGCTGGGCCGATACCGGCGCGCAGTAACATCGTTGGCGATTGCAGAGCGCCGGCGGAGATGATCACCTCGCCAGCGGTGAAAGTTTGCACCTGGCCGTCGATTTCGGCGCTGACGCCGGTGACCCGGCTGTTGCCTGCGTTGGTGTCGAGTTCAAGCCGACGTACGGGCGCGTCGGTGACGATGCGCAGGTTGGCGCGCTGGCGGGTCGCGGCGTCGAGATAGCAGATGGCGCTCGACGCCCGCTTGTCGGGGAACTTGCTGATCGGCAGCACGCCGAAGCCGTCACGGAAATCACCGTTGAAATCGTCGATATGGGCGATTTGCCGGCTTTCGCAATAATCTTTCAGCGCGTGAACCATCGGCGGCCAGTCGGCCGGTGCGAGCCGGCGGATCGGTACCGGACCGTCTTGGCCGTGCAGATCGCCCTCGGGGTCCGCGCCGTAATCGATGTCATTTTCGAGTTTTCGGAAGTAAGGCAACACATCGCGCCAGCCCCAACCGTCGACGCCCATGTGGGCCCAGCCGTCATAATCGTCGGGGGTGCCGCGCAGGGCGACCATACCCATCAGCGACGAGCCGCCGCCAAGAATGCGGGCCTGGCGGACAGCCAAGTCCGGCGAACTGTCGTGGCGGCGCATATGGCCGGTGAGCCCGGACCACATATAGCGCGGATTGTAGTAGGACACCGGGTAGGTATCGAGGACGTCGGCCGGTTCGGCCCCCGGCGCCGTATCGCGTCCCGCCTCCAGCAAGAGCACCTGGCACGACGCGCGCGCCGAAAGCCGGTTGGCCAGCACGCACCCGGCCGACCCGCCACCGACGATGATGTAATCGAACGCGTTGCTCATAAACGATTTATTGCGCCACAAGCTTCCGCACGAAGGCCCGGTAATCGATCGGCTCGCGGCCGAGGATCGCCGCCAGCGTGATCGTGTTGCCGTATTTGAAGCCGTGCTGGTCGTAATGGGTGCACATGGCGATGTAGTTGGTGATGGCGTAGTCGGTCCAGCCGCGGCCCTCGGCCCAGCTTTTCCAATCGTTAAGGTCGCGGTGGACCGCTTCTACCGGCTTGCCGATTTCCTCAGAAATAACCGCCGCCATCTCCGCATGGGTGATCGGGCCGGGACCGGCGAGCTGGTAGCTTGCGCCCTGAAATTTGCGTTCGGTCATGATGTTGGCCATGGCCTCGGCCAGATCATCGGTGTCGATCACGCTCATCTTGCTGTGGGGCGAATAGGGGCGGGGATAGATGCCCGCCTCAACGATGCGGCTCCATTCGACGCGAATGTTCTGCATGAACATCGACGGTTGGACCACGGTATTCAGCAAGTCGCTATCCACGAGATATTCCTCGACCTGCAGTTTTTGCCAGTGGTGGCTGAGTTCGTGGAGCTGCGGGTGGAAGGCCGAGCAAAAAAGGAAATGCTCCAAGCTCGCGCCCTTGGCGGCGTCGACGATGCGCTTGCCGATTTCGAACTCATCGGCGACGAAGCGCGCCGGCACGTAGCAGGCGCTCTCGACATCTGCCATGGCCTGCTCGACGACGCCATCGGTGCGGTAATCGCCGACCATGACCTCTTGAACGCCGAGTTCGCGCAACCGTTCGGCAGAGCCTTCGCTCGACGATAGCGCGCGCAGCGCCTCGCCCCGTTGCACGAGTTGTTTGATCAACGGGATGCCGACCGCCCCGGAAGCGCCGATGATGAGTTTCATTTTTTAAATACCCCTTTAAGCCAAGTAACCGCCGCGAAAATAGACCAGCGGCGCGCCATCCGGGTCGGCGTGGAAATCGACCACCCGGCCCAAAATAATGGAGACGCCGTGGCGCTCGATGACTTCTTCCAGCGTGCAATCGATGACGCCAATGGCCCGGTTATAGGTTGGCGCGCCGGTAGCCAGCGCGCCCCAACTTCCAGCCGCGAAGCGATCAGCGCCTTTCAGCGGGCTTTTGCCGGAAAACAGCTCGACGATATCTTCCGCGCCCTGGGGCAAATAGTTGACGGCGAAGTGTTTGGCCTCGAGCACGCTCGCCAACGCCGAGGTCTTGTTGTCGATGGAGACCAGCATGGTCGGCGGATCGGCCGTGACATGGGTGGCCGACAGCGCCAGCAAACCGGCGGGACCGCTACTGCCGGCGGCGGTAACGATGGTCGCGCCGGTGGCCCGCTGGCCGATGGCGCGCCAGAACGAGCCCACATCGATGGTGTTTGCGCCGGTACCGTCGCTCTCTGTCATGCCGGTTTTCTCGCCCTTTGAGTGCGAGCAAACTAGGCTATGCGGCAACGCGGGGGCAAGCTTGTCCGGTGGGCGGTACAGCGCGTAAAATTATTGTTGGGCGGTCGGATTGAGTCGTTGGCGATCGCGACCTATTTGATCCCCTATCGAAGCGTTTTTAAGAGGATTTGTGTCCCATGGGCGAGACCCGTCAGCTCCATCTCGGCGCCTTTATGCGGCCGGCGACCATCCACACCGGCGGCTGGCGGTTTCCCGGCGCCTATCCGGACGCGAATTTCAATTTCGCGCATATCAAGCATTTCGCGCAAAAGCTGGAGGCGGCCAAGTTCGACGCGTTTTTCATGGCCGATCACCTGGCCGTCCTCAACATGCCCCTAGAGGCGCTGAAGCGCAGCGCCACCCCAACCTCGTTCGAGCCGTTTACCCTGCTACCCGCCCTGGCCGCGGTGACCGAGCATCTCGGCCTGGTTGCCACCGGGTCGACCACCTATGACGAGCCCTATCATGTGGCGCGCCGGTTTGCCTCGTTGGACCATATCAGCGGCGGTCGGGCCGGCTGGAACATCGTCACCACCTCGAATCCGGATGCTTCGAAAAACTTCGGCCTGGAAGACGCGCTGGAACATGGCGACCGCTACGCCCGCGCGCGCGAATTCTACGATGTGGTCACCGGCCTGTGGGACAGTTGGGACGAGGATGCGTTTCTGCAGGATCCGGAAAGCGGCATCTATTCCGATCCCGAAAAGATGCATGTGCTCGACCATAAGGGAAAATATTTCTCGGTGCGTGGCCCGCTCAATATCGCCCGCCCGGTCCAGGGCTGGCCCTTGATCGTGCAGGCCGGTTCGTCGGATGCCGGACGTCAACTGGCGGCGGAGACCGCCGAAGCGGTGTTCACCTCGCACTCCGATCTGGCGGCTGGCCAGGCCTTCTACGCCGATGTAAAGGGCCGCACTGAAAAGGCGGGGCGTAACCCCGACCATATTAAAATTCTGCCGGCCTGTTTCGTGGTGATCGGCGACAGCGTGGAAGAGGCGAAGGAAAAACGCGCGATGCTCGATAGTCTGGTGCATTCCGACAGCGCCATCGCGTCGCTGTCGATTGCGTTGGGCCACGACGCGTCGAAATTCGACCCCGACGAGCCCTTGCCGGAAGTCCCCGAAAGCAACGCCAGCAAGAGCGGTCGCGCCCGCGCCATCGCCATGGCCGAGCGGGAGAATCTGACTGTGCGCCAACTGGCCCAGCGGCTCGGCGGCTATTCCGGCGCGGCGATGGTCGGCACGCCTGAGACAATCGCCGATGAGATGGCCGAATGGCTGGAGACGCGCGGCAGCGATGGCTTCACCATTATGTTCTCCCATCTGCCCGGCGGGCTCGACGATTTCTGCGACCGGGTAGTGCCCGAGCTGCAGCGGCGCGGGCTGTTCCGGACCGAATATGAGGGCAAGACCCTACGCGAAAATCTCGGCCTGCCGCGGCCTAAGAACCAGTTTTTTTAGCAGCAAAAACTTGAACGGCTTTTACCCTCTATCGGTGGCGGTAGATCCCGCTTCCAAGGCTCAACAAAGACCTGACCGGGTCTTTGGTAGCCAGAATAATTTCACCACTTTCACTTTTTTAGCAAAGCGGAAAACCCGCCGTGTTAGCGTTTTTCTAATGGCTGTTGGAGTTGGAAAATGCTGAGAAAATTCATCGAGCGGCAGAACGCATACCAAGTCTTGAAACCCTACATCACCGAACGGGGCCGCCGGCAAACAACCGCCGAGTCCTGGATCGGCGAGGTTATCGAGCAAGTTGGCGTTGCAAATAACATTCTTGATCTCGGCTGTGGCGACGGCCGGTCGATCGAGCTCTTTAACCGCGTGCTGCCTGCGGCGGCGTGGTATGGCGTTGATATCGAGTCATCTCCCGAGGTCGACAGCCGGACACGCGAAGATATCCAGTTCGACACATTCGATGGTATAGACTTGCCCTACGAAGACGGGTTCTTCGATCTGATCTACACCAACCAGGTTCTCGAGCATGTCAGGCACCCCGATAAACTCATGCCCGATGTTAGACGTACCCTGCGTAAAGGAGGTCTGCTGATCGGCGAGGTCTCCTATCTGGAGCCTTATCATTCCTACAGTATTTTCAATTTTACACCCTACGGTCTCAGCCGGGTCTTTTCGGACGCCGGTCTCGAATTGTTAGAGATCCGGCCAGGAATAGACGCTTACTCCCTGATTGCACGTCAGCTCGTTGGCGGTCCCCGATTACTGAACTTCCTTTTCAAGTTGTCGCCGATGAACCTGATGATCGGCCTGCTGGGGACCGTCGTAATGCTACCGCCGCCGATGATCGCGTTTCTTAAACTGCAATATTCCGGGCAGTTCTGTTTTCTCGCAACGCCAAGGTCGTAAACGCTGCTGACGCCCTATCCGGCTCGATCGAACGCCCTAGATTGGCGCTGAAATCCACCCCAAAATAAGACACTATTTTGGCGCTGCGGCGATTATGCTTAAGGCAATGTTAATTTTGCCGGGGATAGATCAGGTCCATGGCTATTGAAGTGCAGGAGGGGGCGCCTGAACCTGGTTCCCCAGTGTCGGATGGGACGTCGGATTTGGCGTCCGATGTCGCGCCAGACATCGCGCCAGACATCGCGTTGGTCGTCGATTTGGACGGCACCTTGACGCGCACCGACACCCTGCACGAAGGGGTGGTCGAACTCCTTAAAAATCGCCCGTTCGATGTGCTGCGGCTGCCGGGCTGGCTGGGCGCGGGCAAAGCCCGTTTCAAGCATGAAATAGCGACCCACGCGCCCGTTGATGTGGGTCTCTTGCCCTATGACGATGATGTGCTCGAACATGTCCGCGCGGCGCGGGCCGCGGGCCGGCGAACCGTGCTGGCAACGGCATCGAACGTCGCTGTCGCACAAGCGATCGGCGCGCATCTGGGTCTGTTCGACGAGGTGATCGCCAGCACCGCGGATCACAATATTTCCGGCGCGGCGACGCGCGATTTATTGGTCGAGCGTTTTGGGGCCGGCGGTTTCGACTATATGGCCAATGCGCCGGTCGACAAGATTGTCTGGTCGGCGGCGCGCACCGCGGTCCTGGTAAACGCGTTGTCTGCTTTGACGTCTGATGTCAAGAGCGCCAAGGAACATGTTGAAATATTGTCAGAAAAGGCGAGCTTTCTGACCAGCCTTGCAGAGGCGGCCCGGCTCTATCAGTGGGTCAAAAACATCCTCATCTTTATTCCGATCCTGGCCGCGCAGCAATTTAGCGGCTTGAGCTTGGTGCAGGCTGTTCTCGCCTTTTTGTGCTTCGGTTTGGCCGCGTCCTCGGTCTATCTGGTTAACGATCTGATGGATTTGGAGGCCGACCGCCGCCATCCGCGCAAGAAACAACGGCCCTTCGCGTCGGGCCGGTTGGCCGTGCTACCGGGCCTATTCACCGCGGGTGTGCTGGGGCTGGTTTCGTTGGCCGGCGCGTTTTTCGTCGGGTCGGAATTTGGGCTGGTGCTGATCGGCTATCTGCTTATCACCGGCGCCTATTCGTTATGGATCAAGCGCCAGCCTTTGGTCGACATCATCGTTCTGGCCAGTCTCTACACGCTGCGCATTATTGCCGGGGGGGGCAGCGACCGATACGCCGTTGACCCTATGGCTTCTCGCCTTTTCGATGTTTCTGTTTGCCAGCCTGGCCTTCGCCAAGCGCTATGCCGAAGTCAGTGACGTGTTCAAACGCGGCGAGAGCGATGTGGAAGGGCGCGGCTATCGGTCCGGCGATCAGAGCGTCTTGATGGCGCTGGGCACCGCGTCCGGTGTGGCCTCGATCGTCACCTTGGCGCTCTATGTCAACAATCTCACGACGCCGGATCTGTACGCCACGCCGGAGTTTCTGTGGGCCGTGTGCCCGGTGCTGTTGTATTGGATCGCCCATATTTGGCTGGCGGCGCAGCGCGGCGTCTTGACCGACGATCCGATCGTATTCGCGATGCGGGATTGGGCGTCGCGGGCGGCCTTCGTTATTGCCTTGATTCCGGTCGCGCTGGCCGTTTGGCTGTGAGCGGCGGTCCGTATCAATCCTGGGGCCGGATCGATTTCGGCCCGCAATCGGGTGTGCGGTTCGATGACCGCACATCGGCGCTGCCGCAGATCGAAGCCGGTCAAACCATGCTGCCCTACGGCAACGGGCGCAGCTATGGCGATTCATGTCTGAACACCGGCGGCGTGTTGATCGATTGCCGCCACCTCGACCGTTTTATCGCCTTCGATGCCGATAGCGGGGTGCTGCGCTGCGAAGCTGGGGTGCTGCTGGCCGACATTCTCGATGTCGTCGTGCCGCGCGGCTGGTTTCTGCCGGTCAGCCCGGGGACTCGTCTAGTGACTGTGGGCGGCGCTATCGCCAACGATATCCATGGCAAGAACCACCACCGGGCCGGCACCTTCGGGTCCCATCTGCGAAGCTTTGAACTGTTGCGATCCGACGGCGCGCGTCTGTTTTGCGCGCCCCAGGAGAACCGTGATTATTTTCACGCCACCATCGGCGGCCTCGGTCTGACCGGGATGGTGACCTGGGCGGAGCTGCAACTCAAACCGATCGCCAACGCCTATATCGACCAGGAAATTATCCGCTTCCATAATTTGACCGAGTTCTTTCGCCTGTCGGAAGCCTCCGACGATGGGTTCGAATACACCGTTGCCTGGATCGATTGTCTGGCGAAAGATGTCTCTTTGGGCCGGGGCCTGTTCATGCGCGGCAACCATGCGACGGAGATCGCGCGCGGCGAACCCAAGACGCCGCGCGACGGCCTTTCGGTGCCTTTTGCGCCGCCGCTATCGCTGATCAACCAGGTGAGCTTGCGCGCCTTCAATGCGCTCTATTTTCGAAAACAACGCGAAGACGAGGCCGCTGCTCAAGTTCATTACCGGCCGTTCTTTTATCCCCTCGACGCGATCGGCGACTGGAACCGTATGTACGGTCCCAAGGGTTTCTTCCAATATCAATGTGTCCTGCCGCTGGCCGAAGGTGACGCCGGCATGACCGAAATTCTGCGAAAAATAGCGGCGGCGGGGATGGGGTCGTTCCTGGCGGTGCTCAAGATATTCGGCGACCGGCCGTCACCGGGATTAATGTCATTTCCACGGCCCGGTGTGACGCTGGCGTTGGATTTTCCCAACACGGGCGACAAAGTTCGCGGCCTGTTGGATCAGCTCGACGCGATCACCGGGGCTTGCGGCGGCGCGGTCTACCCGGCCAAAGATGCGCGTATGTCGCCGCAGATGTTTCGCCAAGCCTTTCCCCGATTGGAAGAATTCGCGAAGTGGACCGATCCGGCCTTCTCGTCGTCCTTTTGGCGGCGCGTGAACGGGGCCAATAGTCAGGATAATAGTTGATGGAAAATATTGTCATCTTTGGCGCCTATTCGGCGATTGCCGAAGCCACCGCACGCCACCTGGCGCCGTCCGGCGGACGGTTTTTTCTGGTCGGCCGCGACAGCGCCAAGCTCGACCAGGTCGCCGCCGACCTAAAAGTACGTGGCGCCCAAGAGGTTCATATATTCGCCAGCGACCTGGCCGTGCCGTCCGAAATGCTAGCCTCGGTCGAGGCGCTGTATGGCGCGTTCGACAAAGTCGATGTGGCGTTGTTGGCCCACGGCACGCTGCCCGATCAGCAGGCCTGCCAAGGCGATGCCGCGCAGACCCTGGCGGCGCTGGAGGTCAACGGGTTGAGCCATATCGGTCTACTGACCTTATTGGCCGAGCGTTTGGAGCAGCAGGGTAGCGGAACCATCGCCGTCATCACCTCCGTGGCCGGTGACCGGGGACGTAAGAGCAATTATGTGTACGGCACGGCCAAGCGCGCGGTCAGCACCTTCCTCGATGGGTTGCGCCACCGCCTTGCGGCGACAGATGTGAAGGTGATCGATATTCGCCCTGGCTTTGTCGATACGCCGATGACCGCGGACTTCGACAAAGGCGCTCTATGGGCGTCGCCGGACAAAGTCGGCGGCGACATTGCGCGGGCTATCGAAAAGGGGCGACCGGTCGTTTATTCGCCTTGGTTCTGGCGCTACATCATGGTGATTATCCGCAACGTGCCGGCCTTCGTGTTTCATAAAACGAACTTGTAGCCCCTATGCTTGAGACCCTTCTCACCCCGTGGCGCGTGAAACTGTACTCGCGCGGCGCCTTGCTGGCGCTGGCGGGGGCGTTCCTGGTGATACTGCTGTCCGGGTCCGGCACGACGACGCTGGGGGGACGCGTCGGCGGCGACTATCCGGCCTTCTACACCGCGGGTCAGATTATCGCCGACGGCCAAGCCGAAACTCTGTATTCGCTGCGCCAGCAACGCGCCTATCAGAGCCATGTGGTGGGCGAGGAGACCGGCGTGCTGCCCTTCGCCTATCCGCCGCATTTTGCGCTGGCCTATGTGCCCCTGTCGCAATTGCCGTTCCGGCTTTCCTACGCCGTCCATACCCTGGCGATGGTCGCGGCGCTGGCGTTGGCCGCCGTCCTGATCCAGCAGATCTATCCCACGTTGATCGCCAGCCCTTATCTGCTGTTCTTTTTGACCTTTACCGCCTATCCGATTTTCCGCTCGGTGATCGGCGGCCAGAACACCGCGCTGACGATTCTTCTTATTGTCGCGTGTTGGCACCGGGTGCTGCACAACAAGCATTACCAGGCCGGCATTTACTTGGGCCTGCTTCTGTTCAAACCCCAATTCGCCATTCCTCTGGCCGGGCTGTTCTTCCTGTCGGGTCGCTGGCGGGTGTGGGTCAGCGCCGGCGCCACCGGCCTGGTTTTATACGGCGTGAACACCGCGTTACTGGGGCCGGCCTGGTTTGTCGATTGGTTCAATATCATCGGCACTTTCTCCGGCCTCGACTTGCGCTTCAATTTCGCCGAACTGGTGTCGTGGCGGGGATTTGTCCAAGCGGTCATCGGCGCCGGGAACCCCGTTGCCCTCACGCTCGGCTGGGGTCTCGCGGTGGCGACTATTCTTGCCATAAGCTGGGTTTGGTACCGCGGCGGGCGCACCGCCGACTTCAACGCGCAAATGGCCCTGGCGAGCCTCGCCATCGTGCTCATTTCGCCCCATACCCTGTTTTACGATAGCGGCATCGTCGTCATCGCCTTCATCGTGCTGTTGAGCCGGCTGGGCCGATTGAACGCCGATCTCATATTCGTCGTTTGGGCTGTTGGGCTTCTGCAATTACTATCGCCGGCAGTGGGCGTTAGCCTGTCGTTCCCCTCCGTCGTGGCGATCGGGGCTTTTGCGGTGTTTTATCTGTGGTCGAGCAGTGTACAACGTAGGGAGGCGCAACCAGGTTAGCCGGCGCGGTCGAGGGGCCGTAAAAAGATAATAAAGGGGGAGAGCATCATGAGTGGGCAAGACACGCCATTTCGTCTCGAGGAAGCGACCATCGACGAAATGCAGGCGGCGATCAAAGCGGGCGAGACGACCTGCGTCGAGATTGTCGAAACCTATATCGCGCGGGCGCGGGCCTATAACGGTGTCGCCAGCATGCTGGTCACGCAAGATGGCGCGCCGGTACCCGAAGCGACCGGCGCGGTGCGGGCCCAGTCGCCGCTGCGCTTTCCCACCGAAACCATCGCCGTTGCCGACGTGCTGCCCGATCTCGACAAGTATAAGGGGCCGCCGCTGGAATTCGGCCGCATGGAGGCGACCGCCTCGGACCCCGAGGTGCAGCAGCAGTTCGGTATGATCGCCGGCATCCCCGATGCGGGGCAGGTCAACGCTCTGGCGACCCTCAATATTCGCGGCGAGCGGTCGGTGACCTGCCGCGGCGATTTCGACCGGCATCCGTCAGAAGGCCCGCTGCCCGCCGGCGCGCCGCCGGTCTGCGAGATGTTCCGCCAGCAACCCGACGCGCTGGAACGCGCCGCCGAGCTGGACGCTGAATTCGGCGCCAATCCCGACCTTGAAGCCATGCCCATGTATGGCGTGGTGTTCTCGTTCAAGGACCCGTTCGACACAAAGGACATGCGCTCGACCGGCGGCGGTGACGCGGCCTATGACATCGATTTTCCGTCTCGCGATCATGTTTTGATCGAGCAGCTGCGCAATAAGGGCGCGATCATCTACGCCAAGGCGGTGAACACCGAATATAACGGCCGCGCGGGCGACCCCGGCGGCGGCCGGCACAATCCCGACAAGGTACTGCCCTCGACATTAGGGTTCCAACGCAGCACCTGGGGCGGCAATCCGTCGAACTCTTACGACACCACTCGCGCCGCCTCGCTGGGCTCAAGCTCGGGCTCGGCGGTTTCGGTCAGCACCAATCTGGTGATGGCGAGCCTGGGCGAGGAGACCAGAGCCTCGTGCCGCGGGCCGTCGAACCACAACTCGGTGGCGCTGATCCTGCCCCACAAATCGATGCTTGGTTTTGACGGTGGCGCCATTGGCGCGGACATATATTGCGACCGCAGCGGCATTCATTGCCGCTCGATCGCCGACTGCGCGACAATTCTCGATGCCTTGAAAGACCCGGAAGAGGGCTACTACGACCCGCGCGATCCCTATACCACCGTGCCGCGCTCGTCGGTGTTGGATACGCCCTATGCCAGCCACATCAAGATGGACGGCAACCCCGGCGCGTTGACCGGCATGCGGCTGGGGGTCATCCGGGAATCGATGATCTATCCGCCGGATTCGAAGACTGAGGAGCCGATCTGCGCGGCGGCGGTGCAAGAAATAAAAACGGTCTTGGGCGGTCATCTCGGCGCGACCTTGGTGGAATCGTCTGATCCGCTCTGGCAGCCGGACCCGGAAATCGAAGCGATGACGGTCGATTTCCGCACCGCGCTGGCGCGGCTGATCCCGGTCTTTATGCCCGATCTGATGTTCCGGCTGGGCGGCGATGGGCAGCCGATCTTCAAAGACTTCGCGGCGGCGATTGTTCCCACTGAGTTCATGCCTGGCCAAACCTTTGGCTCCGGCGACATGTCGCCCATCGACTATATGATCGAGATGGCCGACGGGCGGATCGAGCCGCCGTCGAATTTGGATATCGGCACCATCCAGCACCAGGAAATGGCGATGGCGTTCCGCTTCCACATTCCGCAATATCTGTCGCGGCGGGCGGCGGACTGGGCCGAGCGGGGCTACACCGAAACCTTGACCGATTTCACCGCTCTCAACGAGCGTTCGAAATTCTGGGGTGACGACCAGCGCGCCTCGTTCAAAAACTGGGAAGAGGTGGCTGATCCGCGCAATCCCCACGGTCACCGCCAAGGCGTCAACGAACGCATCATGTTGCGCGAATTGCTGCGCCGGGTCGACATGATGGTGATCCTGGAGAACCATTTGGATGGGCTGGTGCGCCTGCACACGCCGTGGCCACCAGGGATCATCGGCGGGCCGCCGCAATATGACATTGTCCATAACTTGCGTCCGGAGACTTTCAACGGGCCGAATGCCGGTTTGACCGAAGTGCTGATCCCGGCCGGTTATGTCGACACCGCCTACGATCCGGTGTTCGCGCTGAGCGAAGACGGCACGAAATATGTCTCCGCGCCGTCCCATACGCCGACCCCGGCGGTGGCTCCCGGTCTGCCGTTCTCGTTGGTCTTCCGGGCTGAGCCGGGCAAGGAGGACGTGTTGTTGAAGGTCGCGTCGGCCTATGAGGCGGCGTCCCAGCGCCGGGTCTCGCCGCCGTCGTTCGGCCCGTTGTCGGGCTAGGCGGGCGATGGCATATTGAGATCAATATCGGAACTGTTTGAAGGAAAACGTCATGCCCATCATTGTTCGCGGCGCGGAAGTCGCGGCCCAGCCGGTTGGTTCCGGAGTTTCCAGGCAATCGCTGCTATCGCCGGAAAATACCGGCTCGGACAATGTTTTGCTCGATCTCATAACGTTTGAGAGCGGGGCCGCTTTCGATTTAGCGTTGAGCGACGATATGTTTGGTTGGCTGCAGATTGTCGACGGTTCGGGTTCGCTGACCGGCTCTGACCAGGCGCTGGAGCCCAACGGTGTGACCTATCTGCCTCTGGGCTATGCCGGCAGCTTCAGCGCTGCAGCCGATGACACCCGGCTTTTGATGGCGACGGTGCCCGAGGCCGCCCGGTTCGACCCCGACGTTGCCGATACGCCGGCGGAGGTAAGGACGACGGATTGGTCCCACGAGCCGGTGCTGCAATCAGAGCATGACGAGCGCACGCGCATCTATATGGCGACCCGCACGTTGACCGGCACCGGCGCCTATCGCGGCGAGATGATCCGCTACCCGGTCGGCACCGAGGCGCCGGCGCACCACCATGAGGGGGCCGAACATTTTCAGTACCTTCTCTCCGGTACCGTTACGGCGTTGCTCGACGGCGAGACCAGCACACTGAGCGCTGGCGATGTGCTCTACAATTACGAGCACGAGGTTCATTCTTTCCGTAATGACAGTGACGGCGAGATCGTCTTCGTCGAGTTCTTCGTGCCCGGCAGCTGCAAGACGGTTTGGGCGCCCGGCGCTAATCCGTGCGCCTGGTTGCCAACCGGCGCTGACATTAAGGGGCGGCCGCCGTCGCGCGACATCTCCTACCACGTGCACGGTGAGGAAAAGGGCATCTAAATCGAAGACCCTCTCCCACCGGGAGAGGGTGGCGAGCAAAGCGAGCGGGTGAGGGGAAAACAAGTCCTCACAGATTGCGCTGATTAGGTACAGGAAGTGGTGGAATTATTTCCCCTCACCCCAACCCCTCTGCCAAGGGGAGAGGGACATTGCCCCGCCCGAACTCTTAGCTTAACCGTTAACAGCTTCTGCAAGACGGCACGATAGACGGGCGAAGCCGCGGTCTTCGCCGGGCCGGCCGGCCAGCATGCAACCGATCGGCAAGCCGGATTTTCCGACCCCCGACGGCAGCGAAGCACCCGGTCCGCCAAGCGCCGTCCACGGAGCGATGAAGCGCGGATCGCCGGTCCAGTCCAAACCTTCAGGCGCCGTTTGCGGCGCTGCTGGCACCAACACGGCGTCGGCGCTCGCTATGTCGGCGAAAAATGTTTCACGCGCTCGGGCCATCTCACGCCGGCCGGCGAGATACGCGTCCTCGCTGCAATCGCCGGCGCGCCCGATGGCCTCTCGCAGTTTGGCGCTAACGTCATCGGCGGGGTGACCGAGCAAGCCGGCATGGACACGCGCTAGTTCGAACTCGGCGGCGCGCATTTGCTGTTTGCATAAGGCTTCGAGGGGGACCGGCGAAGATAGATGCACGACCTCGTGGCCGGCCGCCGACATCTGGCCCGCAACCGTGTCCCGTGCGGCCAGAATCTCCGGGTCGGCCAAGTCGAAGAACGGGTCTTCCAACACGATGACGCGAAGATCGGCAGCCTGATCGATTGCCGGCGGCGCCATATAGGCCGGACAGGTGGCCTCGAATAACGCCACCGCGTCGGCCACCGTCTCACCATAGAAACCCACCGTGTCGAACAGTGGCGCCAGCGGCGTCACTCCGTAGGCGGTGCCGACGCCGGTGCTGGGCTTGAAGCCGCCGATGCCGCAATAGGCCGCCGGGCGATTGACCGAGGCGATGGTTTGGGTGCCGAGCGCGCCGGGTACCGTGCCCGACGCGACCGCTGCCGCCGGGCCGCTGCTCGAGCCGCCCGGTGTGTGGTTGATATTGTGGGGGTTGCGCGCCGGCGAGGGATGGAAATAGGCGAACTCGGTGGTGTGGCATTTACCGAGGATAATCGCGCCGGCGGCGCGCAGCGCGGCGACGATCTCGGCATCGGCGGTTGCCGGCGGCGCATTGCGGCGGGTGCCGCTGTTGCATTTGGTCGGCCAGCCGGCGACGTCGATGAGGTCTTTGATGCCGATGGGGACGCCGTGCAGGGCGCCGCGGAAATTGCCGGCCTGGGCTTCCTGCCCCAATTGTTCGGCCACCGCCATGGCGCCGTCGCCATCGACCGATAGCCAGGCGCACACGGCGGGGTCGCTCTCGGCGATCCGGTCGAGATAGCGCTGCACCAGCTCGGCTGGGCTGATCTCGCCCGCGCGAATTTGGCCGGCCAGTTCGGCGATGTGGCCCGGCGATTGGACGTAGCGGGTCGCGGTATCCGCGATTTCTGGGGTGTTAGTCATGGCCAATTCTTCACAAATGTCAGTTAAGGGCGGGCGATTCTGACACCAAATTGACACAATGTGGCGCTAGAGAAAATGCGCGCCGACTCTCTGGCTGCGCGTTGGCCGATATGGCACACTTTTGCGACATATTCCGCCTCAGCCGGCGTGATGATCAATCACATAACTTGGCGAAGGCCTGAAAGCGAAAGTTGGTCCGATGAAAAAAATCCTAATAGGCATAGTAGTTTTGGTCGTGCTCGTTGTTGGAGCGGCGGTGATTGCGCCATTTTTCATTCCGTTGGACACGGTGAAGGAGCAAATAACCACCCGCGCCAAAGATGCGACGGGCCGTGAGCTGACGATCGCCGGCGATTTCGACCTGTCGATCCTGCCCAAGGTTCGGCTCAAGGCCGGCGACGTGACCTTCGCCAACGCGGCCGGGGCCAAGCAGACCAATATGCTGGAGCTTGCCGAATTGGAAGTCGGCGTCTCGCTGTTCCCGCTGCTCAGCGGTCAGGTGGAAGTCTCGTCGTTCGTGCTGATCGATCCGGTGATCAATCTGGAGGTTGATGCCAACGGCAAGCCGAACTGGCAGTTCGAGGAAAAAGAAGCCTCTGACGACGGCGGCGAAAAAAGCTCGGACAGCGACGGCGGCGATGGCGGCGGCCTGCGCGAAATCAGCCTGGGCGATGTGCGGCTGGTCAACGGCACGGTGCGGTTTGCCGATGCGCAAGCCGGCACCAGCCAGGAAATTCAGGCGATCAACGCCAATATCAATCTGCCGAGCCTCGACCAGGCGATGTCCGCCGACGGTTCCCTGGCCTGGAACGGCGAAACCATCGAACTGACCTTGAAAGTGGACCAGCCCCGCGCGCTGATGGAAGGCGCTTCGACCGGCGTGGAAACCTCGATCAAGGCGAACCCGGTCTCGCTCGACTATAAGGGGTCCATCACCAACGCCAAGCCGGTCGCGGTGGCCGGTGATGTTACGTTGGATGTGCCCTCGATCCGCGGTTTGGCGGCGTGGGCCGGCAAGCCCATCGAGGCCGCCGGCGGGGGCTTGGGGCCGCTGTCGATCAAGGGCACGCTGGACATGGCGGGCAAGAGCGTTGCCTTCAAGGGCGCTGAAATCGCCATCGACAATATGAATGCGAAGGGCGATTTCGAGGTCGACACCAGCGGCAGCGTGCCGTCAATCGTCGCGTCCCTGGACGTCGACAAGATCGATTTGAACACCTATCTGCCGCCGGCGAGCGATAAACCGGCGGCGTCTTCCGGCGGCAGCGCCCCCGCAGGTGGCGCGGCGGCGGGCCCAAGCGACTGGAGCGACGACCCGATCGACTTTTCCGCGCTGAGATTGGTCAACGCCGATCTAAGCTTCGTCACCGGCGGCCTCACGGTCAAGGATATCAAGGTTGGCAAGACCGCGCTGAAGACTGTCCTTATCGGCGGCAAGCTGGCCCTCGATCTTAATGAGATGGCGCTTTACGACGGCAACGGCACCGGCCGCATCACGGTCGATGCCGGGCGCAACTCGATTACGCAGAAACTCGATTTGAAAGGCGTTCAGGCGGCGCCGCTGCTGACCGACGCGGCGAAATTCGAACGCATCGAAGGCACCGCCAATATCGTTGCCGACGTGACCACCCGTGGCGCGTCCCAGCGCCAACTGGTGTCGGCGCTCAACGGTAACGGCAGCATTCAGTTTCTCGACGGCGCCGTCCGCGGGATCAATTTGGCGGCGATGATGCGTAACATCTCCAGCGCGTTTCTCGATTCCTCGGCGAAGGAAACCCAGAAGACCGATTTCGCCGAACTGGCGGGCACTTACACCATTACCAACGGCATCGTGAAAAATGACGATTTGTTCTTGAAATCGCCGCTGTTGCGCGTCGATGGCAAGGGCACGTCGGATATGCCCAAGCGCATGGTCGACTATCTGGTGACGCCAAAGGTGGTAGCCTCCACAGAAGGTCAAGGCGGCGACGCACAGGCGGCCGGAATATCTGTGCCGGTAAAGATCACCGGACCGTGGGATAATCTGGCATTCGCGCCGGATCTGACGGGCGCCGTCGATGAGTTGATCAAGGACCCGTCGAAGGCGCTTGAGGGCCTGAAGGGCGCGATCCCCGGCACCGATGGGGCCAGCGGCGACAGTCCCTTGGATGCTCTTAAGAGCGTCATTCCCGGCACTGACAGTTCCGGTGACGATAGTTCAACAACCTCAGATAACCCGTTGGGTGGGCTGAATAAATTATTTGGTAGGTGAGATTTTCGACCCGGCGGCAATGAGCTTCCGCAGGGCCGCCGCCATTTCGGTGAGGCCGAGGATTTCGGCTTCCTCGAGCGGGGTGGCGCAATCGTCGATGGTTGTGCGCGCGCTCGGATCGGCGCCGCGCGCCAGCAGAAATTCCACCGCCGTGATGTTGCCGTCGGCGACCGCCCAATGGAGCGGCGTGTAGTCGTTGAAGCCGCGTTGCTGGATGTCGGCGCCGTGGGCCAGCAGCAGCTCTAAAATTTCGTACATATCGTCCCGGTCGGCGCAGGTCAGCGCGGCGATCAGCGATGGAAACCCGGCATGGTCGCCGTAATTGGCATCGGCGCCCATCTCCAGCAAGGTGCGGATGAACGCCAGCGGGCTGTGATAGATGGCGTATTCCAGGACGATCTCGCCGACCGCCACCGGGCCGCGGCAGTTGGGGAAATCCGGCGGGTTTCCCAGGCCGGCTTTGACGGCTTCCAGGTCGCCGCGTTCATAGGCTTGGTGCAGGGCGATTAGGTCAGACATAACGATTGCCACTCTAAATCAGGGAAGCTGAGGTTCAAGCCACTTTACGCCGGCAAGGAAAGTGTACATTGGAGACATAGCAACGCTCCCGCGGATTACTTTCGCCGGGGTTCGGGACTATTATTCGGCCAGTTTTATAGTCGATAGAAGGGAAGGGCGGACAATGCCGGATGGGGTAGGCGAGGCGATGATCGAGTTTGTGGGCCATGAATGGCCGTTTTTTAGCCACGTGTCGGGCGCGCGCGACGGCATTGATATCCAATACATGGCCGTGGGACCGACCCAGGCATTCACGGCCGTGCTGGAAAATCAACCTTTCCAGGCCAACGAATTTTCGCTGGCCAACTACACCATGATGCGCGATCGCGGGGTGGAGTGGATGTCCGCGATCCCGGTGTTCCTCAACCGCGCCTTCCGGCACGGCTCGCTCTATGTGCGTCGCGATAGCGATCTGACACATCCCTCGGATTTGCCTGGTAAGAGCATTGGCGCTTTGGAATTCACCCAAACCGCCGGCGTTTGGTGGCGCGGCACCATGATCGATGAATACGATCTGCATTGGTCCGACCTGAAATGGGTCACCGGCACCAAGCGGCGGTTCGTGCCGCCGGAGGAAGCGGCGGTCAGTATGGTCGAGGGCGACCTGGAACAGTTGGTGATCGACGGCGAGATCGACGCCTTCTTGTCGCCACGCACTGAAGACAGCAAGAAGCCGGCGGATGAACAACAGCTTCGGCCCTTAATGCCCGACACCGAAGCCGCCGAGCGCGGCTATTTTGCCCGCACCGGGATCTATCCGCTGAACCATGCGGTGGTGATCCATGAGAGCTGTCTGGCGCAATATCCAGCCGCGCCCCGGGCAATTTTTGAGGCGTGCTGCGCCAGCAAGAAACAATTCTACGCCGAGGGCGGAAATCTCAACCCTTGGGGCGATACCACCGACGACGATCCGGTTCCCTTCGGCCTGACCGACAAGAACCGCGAGATCGTCGAAACCCTATGGCGCTATCTGCACGAACAAAAGCTGATTAGCCGAATTCCTGAACTCGACCCGCTCTTCGTCGACGGCGCGGGCGGCTTTGTGGACGGCTGAGCGGAAAGAGCCCATCTGCGCTATAATGCATGGACCCCTGAGCGCCAACGAGAAGCCGTCATGACCGCTACAGCCGATACCCCTGCCGAATCCGCCTTCGCCCGCAGCGCGCGCGATTTGCCGCGCAAGCCCTTGCCGGTGATCGATGTCGGCCGCGCCCGGTTGGGCGACGCCGAGGCCATTGAGGAAGTGGCTAAGCAGTGGCGCGACGTCTGGGAGACGCTGGGCTTTCTGTGCATCGTCAATCACGGTATCCCGCAGTCGAAAATCGACGGTATGACCGCGACCGCCAAGCGGTTCCACGATCTGCCGCTGGAGACCAAGATGTCGGTCGCCGTGACCCACGACCAGAAAGGCTATGTGCCGGCGCGCGGCGGTCTGACCACCCATTCCAAGTTCCATAAGAGCAAGAAACTCAACACCGTGGAGTGTTTGGTGTTGGCCACGGACTATCCCGCCGACGATGCCAATGTGGTCGAGGGCAAGCGTTTCTACGGCCATACCCCGTGGCTACCCGAAGACGCACTGCCGGGGTTTCGCGCCGCCTGCGAGGATTATATGGCGGCAATCACTGGGCTCGGTAAATCGCTGCTGCCGGTTTGGGCGCGCTCGCTTGGGCTCGAGGCCGATTTCTTCAATCCCTTTTTCGAGCGCAGCTATACTTATTTCCGCGTCGCCAAATATCCGCCGAAGAACGATCTCGACGATGGCGAGATGGGCTCGAACGCCCATTGCGATACCGGCTTCAACACCTATCTGCCGCCGGCCAATGAAGAGGGTCTACAGATTCTCGACACTGATAACGAAACCTGGTTTTGGCCCGAGCTGCCCGAGGGCGCGATTATCGTCAATATGGGCATGTTCCTCGAGCGCTGGACCAACAAGCGGTTTCGCGCGACGCCGCACCGCGTCGTGCCGCCGCGCGAGAATGACCGCTATTCTTTCGCCTGTTTCGTCAATCCCGGCTTCGACACGGTGGGAGAATGCCTGGCGACTTGCACCGATGCGGACAACCCGCCGCAATTCCCCACGCAGACTTATTGGGAGTTTTTCGACTGGTATATGAAGAATTCCTATACTCATTACGGCAAGCTAAAGACCCGCGAGAACAACGAAGTCGAGGCGTGATTTACGCCGCTAACGGAAGGCGATGGCGTTCCCACACTTCCGTCAGCGCTGCCGCCAGCCGGTCAATCGCGGCGTCGTCATGGAGCGGTGTCGGGGTGAGGCGCAGGCGCTCGGTGCCCCGGGGCACCGTCGGGTAGTTAATGGGTTGCACGTAGATCCTATGCTCGGCCAGTAAATCGTCGCTGATTTGTTTGCACAGTTCAGCGTCGCCGACCAGCACCGGCACAATATGCGACGACGATGGCAGCACCGGGATCGAGGAAGCTGTAAGAACCGTCTTCACGCGTTGTGCCCGTTCTTGGTGGCGTTCGCGGATCGTCGGATTTTCTTTCAGCAACCGAACGCTGGCCAGCGCCCCGGCCGCCAGGGACGGCGGCAGCGCTGTGGTGAAAATAAACCCGGAACCGCAGGACCGCACGAAGTCGACTAGGTTGGTTGAGGCCGCGATATAACCGCCCATGACGCCAAACGCCTTTGCCAATGTGCCTTGGATTACATCGACCCTGTCGGCGACGCCGTCGCGTTGGGCGATGCCGGCGCCGGTCTCGCCGTACATGCCAACGGCATGGACTTCATCGAGATAGGTCAGGGCGTCGTGGTTCTGGGCGACATCGCAGATTTCGGCGATCGGTGCGATATCGCCGTCCATCGAATAGACCGATTCGAAGACCACGAGTTTGGGCCGGCCCGGATCGATCCGACGCAACAGGCGATCCAGGTCGTCGGGGTCGTTGTGGCGGAAAATGAGTTTTTCCGCGCGGCCGTGGCGAATGCCTTCGATCATCGAGGCGTGGTTATGGGCGTCGGACAGCACGACGCAATTGGGCAGCTGTGCCGACAGGGTACTTAGCGCTGTCATATTGGCGACATAGCCGGAGGTGAACAGCAGCGCTGATTCTTTATAGTGGAGGTCGGCGATCTCGCGTTCCAGCAAGACATGATAGTGGCTGGTGCCGGAGATGTTGCGGGTGCCGCCGGCGCCGGCGCCACACGCGTGCATGGCTTTGGTCATGGCGGCCAGGACGTCGCGGTTTTGGCCCATGCCCAGATAATCGTTGCTGCACCAAACGGTGACATCGTCGAGGCTGTCGTCGCAATGATAGCTGGCCGTCGGGTAGTTACCGGCTTGGCGCTCCAGGTCGGCAAAGACGCGGTAACGTCCTTCTTGGCGAAGTTCATGAATATGATCGGCGAAGAAACGATTGTAGTGCATGGCGGCCCCCTGTTGGTGCGAGAGAATAGGGGCCGCGACGCCAGCCGCGGCCCCGTTGGATGGAAACGTGCTAGCTGCCGTCTTCAACCTCGACGATATCGGGCCGCAGACTGCCGACGATGGCCAAGAGCTCCTTTTGCTCTTTCGCCGGGACTTGGAATTTATCGAGAGAGTCGACCAGGTGATTGACCACGATGTTGAACTCCGAGGCCTTAATGCCGAGCCCGCCGTGGGTCACCTTGGCCGGGCGGCTGATGACCTTGCAGGGACCGCCGGTGGCGATACAGACAAGGTTTTTATTTTTTTGCCGAAAGCCCTCGCGCGAATCATCGCTCATGCCGAAGAAGCGTTTGCCGACGACCGGGTCGGAGAACAACTTGGGAGCGAAATCGTCGACCACGGCTGAAATTGCGTCGTAGCCGCCCAGGCGTTCATAAAGCGATTTATCCTGCGCCAAGGCGGTGGAGGACAGAGCGAGGCCGACGGTGAATACCGCGGCGGTCGCGAGTAGGGTCGGTCTTAGTAAGATTTTTCGGGCGTTCATATTGATTTCTCCGTTGTCGTGGGTTGCAAGGACAGTCAGAGATCGACGTTGCTCAGATTGTTCCTAGAATCCGCCCCGTCGTGCCGGCATATTCCCAAGCGATGCTTATCTCGGCGTGCATGTTGTCGAGATTCTTGACGAACGCGCCGCGCAGTAAGTACGGATTTTGAGCGCCACCGGACGCACTCAAAAGTGTCGTTCCAAACAGCAACAAGGTGGCGAACACAACACCCTTCAAAGCGCGGAATGTCGGAATTTTACCCGTGTCCTCTAACGAGGTGGCCGACTCTATGTTCGGTTGCACAAATCGGGTGACCATGACGTTTCCTCCGCTTGTCTGGTGTTGCGTCTCAGATCCGGTGTCGTCGATCTATGAGATTCAACGTAAGCGCGAAGGCGAAATCGCGAAATTCGGAATTATACCCCGGTAAAACTACGGACAGCGGCTAGCGCGTAAACGCTTGCTCGATCGTGTCGGCGAGCAGTTCATCCATAAACGGCTTTTGCAGCAATACGATGACGCCCGCTGGCAACGCCGACACGGCTGCGGCCGCGGGATCATATTCGGCCATCATAATTATGGGTAACGCTACGCCGCGCGTTGGAAGATCTTCGACCAGCTGCACGGCCTTGTGGTCCGACAGGTCTAAATCGATCACCACGCAACCGCGTTGATCGGGGACATAGGCACTCACAAATTCTTCACAGGAATCGTAGACGCGCACGGCATAACCCATGCTGCCAATTAAGGCCGCCATGGAATCCGCGACGGCTCGATCGCCGTTTATCATCACTACAAAGACCGTTTTCTCCATGACCACACTAATGTCTCCGGCAAAGGGCCCAGATGAGCGCCCGTGAATCGGTTGGCCGGTTTACTAGAAATTATGTGCGATGGAGGCCCGACAGTATGGGTAATAATACCCAGAGCGTAATTCTTGACTCCGACCCGGGCGTTTCCGAACAATGTCGTGAGCAATAATCGAAAGTCAGATGGCGCACACTCTCGACGAACAACGAAGCGATGAAGCGTTGAAATACGCGCATGCTTTGAGTGGGTTATTTGCGTCGATCGCCGCGTCGGAAACTGAGGTCGAACAGGGCGAATTGCTGGCGCAGGGTATTTTGTCGATCATCTCCTGCGACCTCGGCGGTTATGTCTGGCGCGACGACGCTGATCGGGCGTGGCATCTGAGAACGTACGAAAACGGAAATCAATCTGCTCAGAATATCGAACCGGCCTTGAGTGCGGAGCTCGAAACTTTATCTGACAGCACAAACGATGATGTCGTGCACACGCTCGTCGACGGAGTAGCGAACTCGAAACTTCCAGCCTGTCCGCTGTTGCACGAAAAACTGCAAGCACGAACCTTGGCGATCGCGCCGGTTGGTAGTTTCGAACGGCGGTTTGGCTTTGTTCTGGCGGGGCGGAATCTTAGTACACAATTCAATGGTGATGATCTCGCGATCCTACGTTCGCTGAGCGACTACATGGCGATCATGACCGACAATCGGCGCCGGCAAGCTGCGATCGTCGCACAGGAACGCCACTTCCAAGCCGCTTTCACAAATACCCCGGCGATGATGTACGCCATCGATATGGACAGCCGTTTCGTTAGTGTCAGTGAACAATGGCTCAAGGTCATGGGCTATGCGCGCGAGGAGGCTATTGGCCGGAAAGCGGGTGATTTTCTGACCGAAGAATCTCGCCGCCGCGCGGTGGGGACCAATATCCCCGGCGTCTTGGGCGCCGGCATTCCACAAACCGCCGAGTTTACCTTGGTCAAAAAAAACGGTGAGACTGTCGATGTGATTTTAACGTCGGTCGCCGACCGCGACCCTGACGGTAAAATTATCGGCGCGAATGCCGCGCTGGTGGACATCACCGAGCGCCGACTGGCCGAGGCGCGGGTGCGCGAGCTCGAGACCAAGATGCACCACATTTCGCGGTTGAGCGCGATGGGCGAGATGGCGACCGGCCTTGCGCATGAGCTAAACCAACCGCTCACGGCGATGATTAATTTTGTGCAGGCCAGTCGGCGGAAATTACAGGCCGCCGATGGCGATGTGTCCGAGCAGGTTTACGAATATATGGACGACGCGGTGAGCCAAGCCGCGCGAGCGGGCGAAATCATCCGACGATTGCGCGAGTTCGTCCAACGCGGCGAAACCGAACGACTGTTGGAAGATCTTGCCAGCGTTGTCGAAGAAGCCAGCGCCATGGCGCTGGTCGGCGCTGCCGATAAGGGAGTCTCATACGCTTACGAATTGGCGCCCAACATGCCGCCGGTATTGATCGACCGGATCCAAATTCAGCAGGTCGTCTTTAATTTAGTGCGCAACGGCGTCGATGCGTTGGAGAGGGCGGAGGAGCGCCATTTGACAATAAGCGCTTCACCAACGCCGGAAGCCTCCCTCATGGTGATGATTTCGGATACCGGCCCCGGCCTTCCCGATGAGGTCGCCAAACGAATATTCGAGCCTTTCGTGACGACCAAAACCGACGGTATGGGGGTCGGGTTGTCGATTTGCCGCTCGATAATCGACGCACATGGCGGGCGGCTGTGGCCAACGCCGAACTCCGGTGGGGGAACCAGTTTCCACTTTACCTTGCCGCTACCGCAAACCGAGGGCCTCGATGAATATTGAGCTAAATGTATCCGTTGTCGACGATGACCCTGCGGTCCGAAAGTCCATATGCGCGTTGCTCGATTCCGATGGATTGACTCCCCGGGGCTTTGAATCAGCTCAGTCTTTCCTCGATGCGTTCTCGGCCGACGATACCGGTTGCCTGGTCGTTGATGTGCAAATGCCCGGCATGAATGGGCTGGAATTGCAGGCCCGCTTGGCGGTGCTCGGGATCGACCTGCCGATCATCATCATCACCGGGCATGGCGATGTGCCCATGGCCGTCCAGGCGCTGAAGGCCGGCGCCTTCGACTTCATCGAAAAACCGTTCGACGACGATATTTTTCTCGACAGTGTTCGGCGGGCACTGGCGCAAAACGAGATGCAACAGGCGGAAAAAACACTGTTCGCTCACGCGGTGGAGCGAATTGCGCTGCTCACGCCGCGTGAAAGCGAAGTCCTGGAACAGTTGGTCACCGGCCGGCCGAATAAGATAATCGCCTATGAACTCGGCATTAGCACCCGCACGGTGGAAACCCACCGCGCCCGCGTAATGGAGAAAATGCAATCGCGCAGCCTGTCCCATCTCGTGCGCATGGCGCTGGCGGCGGGTATCGCACCGCAATCGAGTTAGCCGGACTTCTCTTTGCCGCCGCCGTTAATATTGTTCGAAATCATCGAGCCGGCGGCGGCGCTATTGCAGCGCTTCGCGGAGACGGGTCTCCAGCTCAACCGTGGCGCGCGAGTTGCGCCGCGCCATGGGATAGGTCTCGATTTTGTCCAAGCCGGACCGGTAAGTCGCCTTCGCCTGCCGGAGTTCCCCCAAGTCGCGTAGAATGTCGCCGCGCGTTGCAAGCCAGGCCGGTTGCTGGCTAATTTGCACTGGCAGCGTGTCGAGGCGGGCGAGGGCTTGCGCGTGTCGACCATGGGTGCGCTCGACATCAATCCCATAACCAATCAGCGTGACCAGTGGGCCGAGGCGTTCGATGCCAGCGTCGAGACCGACGACCGCCCGGTCGACATTTTCGGGGCCCGCCGCAACCAGGGCGCGCGCGCGTTCCAGATAGACTTCCGGGGTCGGCGGATCGAGCAGGGCGATCGCGCGGCTCAGATCGTCGGCCGCCGCCAGCCAGGCGCCGAGCCGGGATAGCGCGCGCGACCGGATCAGCAGCGCGTCGGCATGGTTGGGCCGGGCGGCGAGAAATTGGTCGAGCAGGGGCCGCGCCAAGGCTGGTTCGTCGGCTTCCAACCGCATGCGCCCCCGATAGTAGTGTATCGCGGGATCATCGGGGGTGAGACGTTCGGCCTGCTTGTAGTCGTTCAATGCCGCCGGCCAATCGCGGTGCAGACGGTGCAGCTCGCCGCGCTTAAGGTAAAGCGCAGGGTCTTGTGGCGTCGCTAGAATTTGGTCATCGAGCGCGGTGATACGTTCGATGATATCGGCATGGGCAAACGCCGCGGCGGGACTCAGCAGCCCGGCAACAAACAGGGCTGCGGCAAAAACATTCCGTCGAAAATCGCGCCGTCTCATCCTCGGGGCCGTCTCATCCTAGGGTACGAGTGCGCTGCCGGTAGACTGCCCTTCGCTATTGTCGAGCGCTCCGTCCGTTTTGGTCACCCCGGTCAGCGTGAAGATAAATTCATCGCCGCTGTTGGCCTTGCGTTTAGGCGATAATAAGCGGGCGACACCCGATCCATCGGTGACGGCGCTAGCATTACCGAGATCCACCGTACTGCCCGATATGAATGTCCAATTACCGGTCACGGTCGCGCCGGGAATGAGATTGCCGTCTGGCGTGTCGACGACTGTTACTTCAGCCTCGGCCTGCCACCGTTTTTGCGCGGCGAGTGGCATCACGACGATCGAAGATACCTTCATGAAGAATGTCGGGTCGCCGGGAGGATCGCCAGGCCCGTCGCTGCAGGCGCCGCCGCCGCTGGTGATGCAGTCGCTGGATTCGATATTGGCCGCTTCGTCGTAGACATGGTCGACGCTCTCGAGGTTGGTGATCGAAAATGCGAATTCGCCGCCGCTATTCTTCGGTACCTCGGCAGAATCGAAGGTGATCGTGCCATCTCCCGCGGTGCTGCCCGTCACATTTGCACTCGTCAAGCCGCTCCAGAAACCGGAAACCGTAACCTCGGCAACCGGCTGGGCATTGCCATCGACGATAACCACATCGGCGCGGCTGGCGCGCAGCTTCCTGTTGCTCAGCAAGGACATAGCGATATCGTTGACCAGAACCGTCGGCGTTGCCGCCGGATCGGTTATCACTGGGAGAGGAGAGCTGAGCGGAGATTCATTGCCCGCCGCGTCGATGCTGCTGACCTCGTAGGTATAGAGTGTGTCCGGCGTCAGGCCGCTATCGATATACGATGGTGTGACCGGCGTCCCCACCATGCCGCCGTTTCGGTAAACGATGTAACCGGTCACCCCAACGTTGTCGCAAGGCGCCGATTCGCACGACTGCCAGGAAAAAGAGATACTGGTATCGGTCTTGGAATCATTGGTTAGCGAAAAAGGGGGGCTTGGGGGCTCCGTGTCCGGGCCGCTGGTCGGCAGCGAATAGGTCACCGATAATTTCGGATGGTTGAGGGCGCCACTTGCTTCGCGCGAGCTGAAATCAAGGCCGTTGCTCGCCGATGTATTCGTCGTAATAAAGCCGTGGTTCGGCGCGCTGCCGTCGATCCACGATTGGATAACGTCGAGGCCCGCTTGGTTGAGGGGCACCGTAAGGGGGCCGGTGACGCCACTGGACATGGCGCCCAACACCGTCGCGCCGCGATCCGCCGCACCATCCGCGCCAGGGCTTTGCCAGGGGGTCCCCGAGGACGCTTCATTCCACGTCACGGTGGTTTCCTGCCAACCGGTCAGCATCTGGTAAATATTGTAGGCGGTGCTGTTCACATTGGTGACGTTGATGGTGATCGACGCGCTATCGACCAGGGCATCGCTGGGGATTTCGCTGATATCCCAAAACATTAGGGACGAAAGATCCAGGCCCGACGGGTCGCTGCCGTCGACCAACAATGTGGTCGCGGTGCCAAAGGCGCCGTTCGGCGAACCCTCGGAAATATAGGCGTCGCTTGTGCCGGCATAGCCGGATGTCGGCGCCACGCCATCCTGGAAGTCCTTAGTCTGGATGACCACGAAGGTGAACTGGCTCTGGCTGTTCGCCGCAATCGTATTGCCGGCGATGTCGTCCACATTGTTGACGGTCAACGTATGAAGAACACCCTCGGTAAGCGGCGATGTGTCGAGGGTCACTGTTCGCTCATCGGCTGCCAGGGTTGCTCCGACAACGTCAACGCTGTTGTCGATCGCGTAATTTGTGACGTCTTCCGCGCTTGCCGCCTCGACTTTTTCCGAGAAGGTCACGGTGACAGCCGCGGCGTCGCCGGCTTCGGTCTTGGTAATGGTCGGTGGTGTGGTATCGGGGCCTTTGGTGATGGTGAATTCATCATCGACATCGCCGTTTTGGTCGATGAATTGGACGTCGAGCCGGTTGGCGTTCACTTCCAGGATCATCGAGCCCAGGCTGCGCAGCGAGAAGTACATCGCCGGATGGTCCAGATTACCGCTGCTGCTGGTCTTGCCCGAGCTGCCCGCCACGGCGTAGACCGCGCCGGCGTTGGTGCCGCCCGCTGGCTTGTCGTAGGCGCCGGCGCCGGCCTCGCTGCCGCCGCCGTTGTCGAGGATCATTGTGGCGTCGTCCAAGGTGTTGGACGCGCCGTAATGGCCGTCGAGCAGATGGGAGCGTTCGTAAGCGTGGCTATGTCCCGACAAGACCAAATCCACGCCATGGAATTCCAAGATCGGCAGCGCGTTTTGCCGCATATCGATTAGTCGGCCTTCAGTGTCGGAATTGTGCGAGCCCTTGGTGTAGGGCGGATGGTGCCAGAAGGCGATGACCCATTCCTTGTCGTTGGCCGCTAAATCGTTGGTCAGCCAAGTCATCATGGCGCCGCCCGGCGAGCGGTCGGTCTCGTAGGATTCCAGATTGACGAAATGGATGTTGCCATAGTCGAACGAATAGTAGGCCTCGGTACCCGAGGGCAGACCCCCAGCCTCGCCATTCTTCGGCAGGGTGAAGATATCGTAATAGGGGCCAGCCTGCGTGGCGGAATCGGCGTTGTGGCCGTCATGGTTGCCCAAGGTCGGCCACAGAGGAATCTTGCGCAATAGCTCCGGATATGTGTCGAACACGGCGGCCTGATACTCGCTATCTGTGCCGTCAGGATAGGCGTTATCGCCGAGCATCAGCCATAGATCGGTGTCACTGGTTCCGGTAACCGCCTTATAGGCGTCGCGCACAGCCTCTGCGTCCGCATTGGCGGTACCGGAATCGCCAATGACCCAGATTCGCGTCGGCGTGGCGGTGCCGGGCGCGGGACTGGTGGTGAAGAAGTGATCGCTATCGGCGCCGCTCAAGGTCTCGCCGGTCGCGCCCACCGAGTAATAATAGCGCGTGTCGGGCGCGAGACCGCTGACCGTGACTTCGTGTTCCGTCGTCAAGGTGGGGTCGGACACGGTGGTGGTGAGACTGGTCGGCGCATCGCCGAAAATCACCACCGAATCAGTCGGCGTATCGGTGCGCCATTTCAGCACCATGCTCGACGCGGTAGGGGTCTGCAGATAGGGGCCGCGTTCGAGAACCGCTGCGGCTCCGGTTTGCACGCCGCCAAAAAGCAACAGGCCAACGGCGAGGCTGGCCAGATAGTGTCTCATCGTCAGCATGGAAAAGTACCCCTACCTGTATGACTAGTCGAAATGCTAAGAGTTCATTCCTTTAATACATAACAGAACAATGGTCGGTGTTAAACAGTCTTCACGTTAACCATAATAATAAACCATCCTATCTGGCGTCGTATCCTTCATATTTGATATTAATTACTTTGTATGTGAGTATTGGCATCAAATATAAATCTTAGACGGTACGAGGGAAAACTCGCGCCGTTCCATCGTCTTTGGGGGCGAGATCATGATCAAACGATATTTCCTCTTTTTTCTGTGTTTGGCACCTTTGCTGTGGAGCGCGGCGGCTTCTGGCCAGCAATTCGATCCGGCACCCGCTTGGCCCCTATGCGGGCGCATCGCCGATGCGCCGCCCGCCGGTTGGGATGCCGCGTCCCACGGATGTCCGCAGGAACGCTGGGGCAACGCCGACTACACCGATCTGCCGTTAAACTGGACCTATGGTCCGCGGCCGCTGACATCGCAGAACGACCGCTACGATTTCCACCGCGGTCTCGACATCGCGACGCCGATCGGTACACCAATCTTCGCCATCGCCGACGGTGTCGTTCGGTTGGCCGGTAATCACTCGAGCTATTCCGACCCGGTGGTACAGATTCGCCATTTCCGTCCCGGCCATGCCAGTTGCGACGGCGTCGGCTGCTATCACAGCAACTACATGCATCTGAGCGGTTGGGCCGTGTCGGTCGGCGACACCGTCTCGAAGGGCGACCTGGTCGCCTTCTCTGGCGAGAGCGCCAGCGGCTTCGATCATTTGCATTTCGAAATCCGCGACGCGCCGGCCGACGACAAGTTCAGCAGCTGGCAGCGCGACGCCATCCATCCGCTAATTGTGTTGCCCTATAGCGATCCGACACCGCCGACAGTGACCTTTGGCGCGGTTGATACGTCGAGCCCCTCGAACCCGGTGGTCGAAGTGAAGGTCGACACGCCGCGGGTGGATGTCAATCGGGTCGAGCTATTGCTCTACGATTTTGCCGCCCAGCGTTTGATCCAGCCGGGTAATACGCCCGATGCGCGCGGCTACAATGCGTACCCGTCCTGGTTCGATATGACCGAGTGGAACCGCCAATACACTCATAAAGACAGCTCGAGCGTTCCCTGGGAAAGCTTTGGCGAGGGCGGCGTCAACGAGGGGCCGTTCTGGCCTGACCATGGCGAGACCTACAGCGCGCATGTGCATATGGACCAACAGCACCCGGACAATTTCCACGATGGACAGTTCAATGGGGTGACAATCCGCACCGCCGACTTAAATCCGGCCGACTATCACCTCAACCTCACCTTCGAGGCCCTTGAGGGTCAGACCCAGTGCATCGTCGCCCAGGCCACCACCACGACCGGCGATCGCGGTTCGCAGCAATGGGGCGATTGCAGCGGCTTGGCCGCGCCGGTCGCCGACGACCAGCAATTGGTAACGCCTGCCGATACCGCGCTCGCGGTCACCCTGACCGGTAGCGACGCCAACAGTGATCCGTTGACCTACGCTCTGGTGTCACTACCCTTGAACGGCACCCTGTCGGGGACAGCGCCGAACCTGACCTACACGCCCAACCCGGGATATGCCGGCAACGACGATCTGCTCTTTACAGTGAACGACGGCATTTCCGACAGTGCGTCGGGTCAGATCGAGATCGCCGTTGGCGTGACCACGCCGAACGATCCGCCCGTGGCAACCGCCGACGGCGCCGCAACCGACGAAGATGTCGCGGTTCAGATCGCTGTGTTGGCCAACGATAGCGATCCCGATGGCGATAGCCTGTCGGTTGTCTCGGTCACCCAAGGCGCAAACGGAGCCGTGCTGATCAACGCCGATGACAGCGTCACCTATACGCCGGCGGCGAACTTCAACGGCAATGACGGGTTCGACTACACCATCTCCGACGGCAAGGGCGGTGTTGATAGCGCTAGCGTTTCGGTTGCCGTAGCGGCGGTGAACGATGTGCCGGTGGCTGATGATCAGTCTGTGACGACGCGAAAGAACACGCAAGTCGACATCACCTTGACTGGCAGCGACGCGGATGGTGATGCGCTGAGCTTTGCGATCGTGTCGGCCCCGTCGAATGGAACGCTATCCGGGACCGGCGCAAACCAGACCTACACGCCGAATAATAATTACACCGGCGCTGACAGCTTTACCTTCAGCGCCGATGATCCAAACGGCGGTAGCGCCACGGCGGTCGTCTCGCTGAATGTCAAAAAAGGTAAAGGGGGCAACGGCGGCGGTGGCGGTAGGGGCGGCGGTAAGCCGCCGAAATAGGGGGGCTATCGCATGAGGCGCGTGGTGGAATTCCTCGTCCTTCGAGACACTCGCTGCGCGAGCCCTCAGGATGAGGAATTCTGTTAGATATGCACAAAGCCTCATCCTGAGGAGCCGCCCAAAGGGCGGCGTCTCGAAGGGCGAGGCTGTCACATGCGATTACCTTCGCCGAAATAGGAGCGTTGCACCGACGCTAGGCTTCGTTGCATGATGGTGGTGGATCGCGGCACCGGCTTTTGCGAACCCGCCGCAGCATTGTTTAGACAAAGGGGCATACATGTCTGACAGATTTGGCATAGGCGATACCCTGCCGACCGTGACAGTTGATCTCGTCGGCGGCGGCACGCTCGACCTGCCGGAGGGCCTGGATTCTAGTTACCGGGTCGTCCTGTTTTACCGGGGTCACTGGTGACCCTATTGTCGCCGTCAGTTAGCCGGCTTCGCAGAACACAAAGACCAATTTGACGAGATAGGCGTCAAGGTTGTCGCTTCCAGCGTCGATCCGCTCGATAAGGCGCAAGAAATCGCCGATACGGTCAACTTCCCGATCGGCTATGGGCTTACCAAAGCGACCGCTGATCTATTGGGATCCTGGTGGGAAGAACGCCGGCAAATCATTCAGCCGACGGCCTACCTGATCAATGCGGAAACCAATACCATCATGAATTCATGCTACAGCGACGGCCCGCTTGGCCGGCTCGATGCGTCCGATGTGGTTAAGATGGTGAATTTCTACGAATCGCAGAAAAATAAATAACGCTCGCAGGCGTTATCTATGCAGATGAGAACCCGGCTTCGGCCGGGTTCTTTTTTCCCGGAAATCGCGTTTATGTGAGCGCCAGAGTTTTGACCGATCGTTCCACGATCAGTAAAATGATGCCGAAAACGAGGTAACGATGCCCTGGGAAAAACAGTTCGATCACGACGCGGCCTTGTCGAAGGCGATGGGCGCCTTTTGGGCGCAAGGCTACGACGCCACGTCGATGCAGGACCTCGTCGAGTGCATGGGCATCAACCGGGGCAGCCTGTACGCCACTTTCGGCGACAAGCGCAGTCTGTTTATCGAGGCGTTGCGCCGCTATGACTCGGTTTATCGGGAGGACTGGATTGCCGCCGTTATTGCCGCGAACAGCCCGCGCGCGGCCATCGAGACCGCCTTCGATCAAGTGATCTCGGCAGTCGTCGATGCCGGTTCGAGCGATGGCTGCCTGCTGGTGAATACCGCGCTCGAATTGTCGCCGCACGATGCGGAAATTTCAGAAATTGTCGATCATGGCTTGGCCGAAATGGAGAGTTTTTTTCGCGACATGATCGACCAAGGGCAGGACGCCGACGAGATTCCGGCCCATGTGGATCCGGTCGATACGGCGCGGGGTTTGTTGGGGCTATTTATCGGGTTGCGGGTGTTGTCGCGTTCGCGCCCGGAAGAACCGTTGCTGCGGTCGGTCGCGGCCCAAGCGGCGGCATTGTTGCGTTAGAAATTTTTTTTAGTGAGTTTGGAACGAACAGTCAAAACAGGGAGAAATGAAGATGAGTGTCTCATACGTCGAACGTGAAACCGCCAATCCGGCAACCTTGGAATTCTACGACAAAGCGGAGGATCGTTTTCAGGCCCTGCTGAACATATTCAAAGTGTTTGGCCATCAGCCCGAGTACGGCAACGCCTTCACCGAAATGATTATGGCGATTTTGAAAGACGGTGAGCTCGACTGGCTGACCAAGGAATTGCTGATCCTTAAAGCCACTCAGGGTAACGACTGTCAGTATTGCGTTATCCAGCACGAACGTCTGTGCGATATGCTTGGCATGACAGAGGAGAAGATCCGCGATATCGATGGCGTCAAGTATCGCACCAGCCCGCACTTTACCGAGGGTGAAGTGGCGTTGCTCGATTTCTGCATACAGATCGGCGAGGACGCCAACCGGGTGCCGAAGGAGCTGTGGGATCGCCTGCACGCCAATTGGACCGAGCCGCAGATCGTCGACGCGGCCTTTGTCATTACCCAGTACATCGCCGTTTCCAAATTCGGCGATGCGCTTGGCGTTGCGCTCGAGCCGATGTTCGACGGCGTGAAGCCAATGCTCACAATCAACCATCCCGGCTAACCGACATATCAGGGTAGGGGAGGTTGGCCAGGCCAGCCTCCCCATCCGCGCGCGAGGAGACCCATGAAAATCGAAATTTTTTCAACGCCGCAATGCAGTTATTGCGACGCCGCCAAAAAGCTTCTGGACGAGAAGGGGCTGGCCTACACCAACCTCGACGTGATGTCGGACCCGGCGATCCTGGCGGATTTCCAAGAGCGTCTGCCGCGCGCCAAGGCGGTGCCGCAGATATTCATCGACGGTGAGCATATTGGCGGTTACGAAGATTTGCGCCTGCGGTTTCAGGCGCAATAGTCAAACCTGTAAAGGCAATTAGCTCGGCGCGACGCGCCAACCGCTGACCTGGGCGTGAATGGCGTCCATCAACGTGGCCAGTTCGGTATCCGACGCGCCGCCGCGCGCGGCGATGTTCAGCCCCAACACCAACCCGAGCAGCAAATCCGCGCAATCATCGGCGTCGATGTCGCGCGTCTCGCCCTCGGCGATGGCGCGGGCAACGCTGGCGCGCAGCGCATCGCGAACGCGGGTGCGGTAGATGCGGGCGCGAATTGTAATGGCGTCGGTCTCACCGCCATCTTCGGCCATCATATTGATCAGCATGCAACCGCGCCGGCCCTCATGGGTCACCCAATGACCCAGATCGACAAAGAAGGTGTCGATGGCCGCCAGGCCGGCGCTCGATTGTTCCATCGGCCGTAACAGTTCGCGGTCGGTCATCGCCTCGTAGCGATCCAGGGCGGCTTCCAGCAGATCCTTCTTCGACCCAAAGGTGTTGTAGAGGCTCGACTGAGATAGGCCGAGGGCGGATTCTAAATCGCGGGTTGTTGTCGTGCGATAGCCGTGTTTCCAAAACAACTCCAGCGCCGCGTCCAATACCGCATCCGCTTCGAAGCCACGAGGACGCCCCGGCGCCCGTTGGCTCGCCGGTATCTTTGTGCGCGTTTCAGTTCCTAGTGCCATAACCACCATCTCGAAATAAACACGGCCCCACGGGCGGGGCCATAACCATTTGATAATTATGGAGCATATGCTGTGTTATTATTTGAAGCAAGCGTTCCAAAATCGAAAACATGCTGACGGCGCGTCTTGAGTAGCGCCGGTTAGCTGTCCTCCTGATTTTCCAGCGCCGTCTCGCGGGCCCGCTGGGCAATATTGTGGGCGTAATAAAACAGCATGCCCATGATTTCGCTGGCGCTCATTTCGGCGTGTTCCGCCGCCGCGACGGCGGCGTCCAAATGCTCGATGACTTCGCTCGGACCTTTTGACATAACGATTGCCTCTCTCGACCTGTTTGGCAGCGGCATGGCGCTGCGGCGTAACCATTCCATGGACGGCCGCGCCATAAAAGTTAAGTTCGTTGGCAAAACCTCCCACTCTCTCCCCACCCCATACCGCGGATGGGGAGAGAGGGTTGGCGCCTTGCCCTGGGCAAGGGCTGGGAGGCTGGTAACTGTAGCGCTTGATCAATTTGGCTAGGCGCTGAGGATACCCTTGCCCGGCACCGTGTCGTTGATCGAGTTCACCGCATTGAGGCGCGGCGGGAACAACAACCAGTTACGCAAGTGGAAGGTCGTCCGGCCCTGCGCATCGACACCGCGCGGGTAGGACGTGCCGTGTACCCGGCCATGACCGAACTGGTTTTGACCGTTCAAGTTCGGATCGTTCAGGTCGGCAAATCCGGAGAGGCTGCCGTCGGTATCCTTGAACCCGCGGGCGACCTGATCCGCCGGCATATCGGTGCCGCCGGGATGCGCGGTGAGTTCGCAGATGAAGGCTTCCGGAACGCCATCAAAGTCGCGGAACCGGGTGGGGATCTGCGATTCATAGTGCAGCACGACCGTCGGTTCATCTTCGCCGAATTTCAGATCGTAGTTGCCCCAGAAATAGTCCGTGCCGCTCGGCAGATAGCCGATTGGCCAGTTGCTGCGCGGCGCCGGCCGGTCGGCAAACGCGGTGTCCGGATTGATCTGCGAGATGTTGACATTTTCAAGCGGTGCGACCCGCCTCCAGAACTGACCCCACAAAGCTGAATCGCTCTTATTGCCGCCCGGCGTTGTGTAAGTCCGATTGCCGGCTTCGACATCTTGCATGATCTTCAGCACATCCATATCGGCAATAGTGCCGCCCCAGATGCCGCCGTCACGAACTTTACCGGGATCTTCCGGCGACCGCGCCGTGGTGCCGCCGGTATAGTTGGGATGGTCGCGGCCGGCTCGGAAAACGACAGTGTAGCCAACCGAGGGGGCGAGCAATGTCGGCGCCATGCGCACATAGCCACCCTTGCCGTCGCGCGCGATGCGCGGCGACCACAAGCTGATTTCGTCGTTCGGATTGGGACTGCCGGGATAGCGATAACGCGAACCGTCGCCGAGCTGAATGCCATCGGTTTCCGGATCATCGAGGTCGAGTGCCCACATGCGGCGCATATAGTTGATCGCTGACCAGAAATCGTTGGCGATGGTCTCGTTCGACCAATTCAAAATGCCGCGATACCAATATTCGGCCGACCGGTCGTCGGTCTCGTTGTCGCCGACGCCAGAGACAATGGCCGGGTTGGCGCTTTCGAACAGGCCGGACGGGTTTGGCTTGTCCTGCTTCGGGTCCATCATGTCGACGCCTTCACCGATGTAACCCAGTGCGAAGTTGAAGCCGCCGAAGGGGCGGGCGGCGATGCGGTTCCATGAATCCGTATAGGGCGCCATGCGCGCCACAGATTCAGCGCCTGGCGTAATACCAGTGTCGGGCGCTGAAATTGCCGCGGACGCGCCTTTGGACAATAGTCCGGTCGCCGATGCGGTGGCGACGCCTGCCGCGCCTAGACCGGCGGCTCCCAAGAAACCACGGCGATCCATGCCGGTCGTTACCTGTTCTTCCTTGGTTTCGACAACAGACTTCTCAGATTTTTTCCCAACTTTGCTCACAACTGATTCCTCCCCAATATATTTCTGAAGCGTGTGCAACAAAATAAATTGGAACACACGCTCCAAATCATGAGAGGAATGGTTAGCGCAGTCAATTCGTCAGAGCCGACTACACGCCTTCGTGAAATAGGAGTGAGAATCTACACCTAATAAGGGAGGTTATTCTGCGTTCTGGATCGCCTGCCAGATTCGCTGCGACGTCGCCGGCATATCCAGGTGGCGTACGCCGAGCGGGCGCAGCGCGTCGCACACCGCGTTCATCACCGCCGGCAGGGCGCCCACCGTGCCGGCTTCGCCGGCGCCTTTGAAGCCAAACGGATTGTTGGTCGACGGCACCTCATGGCCGACCACCTCGAAGGAGGGGAAATTGTCGGCGCGCGGCATGGTGTAGTCCATGAAAGAGCCGGTGAGGAGCTGCCCGCTGTCGCCGTCATAAACCACTTCTTCCATCAGGGCTTGGCCGGCGCCCTGGGCGATGCCGCCATGGACCTGACCCTTGACCAGCAACGGGTTGAGCATGCGCCCGCAATCGTCGATGACGACGTAATTGATGATCTCGACAACGCCGGTGTCGCGGTCGATCTCGACTTCGCAGACATGGCAGCCATTGGGGTAGGTCGGCCCTGGCGGCAGCACGATGGCGCTCTCGGCCAGGCCGATTTCCATGCCGGTGGGCAGGCGCGCCGGCGCATAGGCGGCCTTAGCGATGTCGGTCAGGCTGATCGAGCGGTCGGTGCCCTCGACAATGAACTGGCCGTCGTCGAAGCGGATATCGGCTTCGGCCGTCTCGAGCAGGTGCGCGGCGATCCGCGTTGCCTTGTCGATGATTTTTTCCGACGCCCGCTGCAGCGCCGCGCCGCCAACACTGATCGAGCGCGAGCCGAAGGTGCCCTTGCCGTGGGGCACCACGTCGGTGTCGCCATAGGTAATGGAGATCTGGTCGAATTCGAGGCCGAGCAGTTCCTGGGTGATTTGGCGAAACGCGGTCTCGTGTCCCTGTCCGTGGGAGTGGGTGCCCATCGCGACAGTGGCCCCGCCATCGGCCTCGAAGCGAATGGCGGCGCTTTCCTCATTGGGGACCGGCAGCGGACCGCCGGCGATTTCGATGACGCAGGCGATGCCCAGACCGCGCAGTTTTCCCTGGTCGCGCGCCGCTAACTGGCGCGCGGCGAAGCCGGCCCGATCAGCCACCTCGACGGCTTTGTCCAAGACCACTTCGAAATCGCCGGTGTCATAGGTGAAGACGAAGCCGGTGTCGTAGGGCAGGGCGCTGGCTGGAATGAGGTTGCGCCGGCGCAGCTCCACCGGGTCGAAACCCAACTCATGCGCCGCGGTGTCGATGAGGCGTTCGACTGCGTAGGAGGCTTCAGGCCGGCCGGCGCCGCGATAGGCGGTGGTCGGGCTGGTATGGGTGTAGGCGCCGCGCACTTCGGCGAAAATAGCCGGCGTCGTATAGACCCCCGACAGGCCGCCGAGATTATTGGTCGGCGAATGGGGCCCGGCGAAACTCAGATAGCCGCCGAGATTGGCCTTGGTGCTGACCCGCAAGCCGAGGAACTTGCCGTCGCTATCGAGCGCCAGCCCGGCCGAGGAGACATTGTCGCGAGCGTGGTAGTCGGTGGCCAAGGATTCGGAACGGGTCGCCACATAGCGCACCGGACGTCCCAGCCGCCGGGCGGCCCACAGCACCAGCGCATGCTCGGCGAAGGGTGCGCCGCGCATGCCGAAGCCGCCGCCCATATCGGGCGAGATAATCCGCAGCCGCGCCTCAGGCACCCGCAACACGCTGGCCGCCAGTTCGCTGCGCACCCGGTGCGGCGACTGCATGCCGGCATATAAGGTGTAGCGCTGGTCGCTGGGATCGTAGAAGCCGATCATCCCGCGCGGTTCCATCGGGTTGGCCGAGACCCGGGTGACGGTGAACCCCAACTCGACCACATGATCGGCCGACCCGAAGGCCTCTTCTATGGCTGTCTGGTCGCCCAGGGTGAAATAGAAGCTCTCGTTGTTTTCGACCTCGTTCCAGACCTGCGGGGTGCCGGCCTCCATGGCGCTGCCGGTATCGGTCGCCGCGTCTAGAACGTCGTAATCGACCTCGACCATCTCGGCGGCGTCGAGGGCTTGGTCGAGACGTTCGGCAACCACGATGGCGACCGCGACGCCGACCATATTGACCGCGTCATGAGCCAGGATCGGGTAGGGCGGTTCGACCATCGGCTGGCCGTCGCGCTGGCGCCGTTTCACGCTGCACGACAGACCGCCCAGCCCGTCGGCGTCGGCATCCGCACCCGTTAAGACAGCCAGGACGCCCGGCATCTCAGCAGCGGCGGCGGTGTCGATAGCGGTCACCCGGGCGGCGGCATGGGGCGATCGCACGACCGCCATTTGGGCCTGATCGGCGACCTTGCGATCGTCGGTATAGTTTCCCAACCCGGTCAGCAACCGGCGGTCTTCGACCCGTGGCACCGACTGGCCGATTCCATACTCGCGCATAAACTCATTCCCCCGGATACTCGCCTTCGGACGAGTTGAATTGTTGTCCCTATACAGCACAAGTCATGCCGGCTGCGCTAGCGACACGCCTGCTTAATTTCCGGTTGCGTTGAATTCGCGGCGTAGTGTTACGTTGGCGGACCCACCAGAGGATAAAAGGGAAAGTTCCCATGCGGCGAACCCGCAACGTAAAAGTGCTGGCGACACTGGGCCCGGCGAGCGGCTCGCCCGAAATGATCCGCCGGTTGTTCGAGGCGGGCGCCGACGTTTTCAGATTGAATATGAGCCACGGTAATTACGACGATGTCGCGGCCTGGCACAAGGCGATCCGCACCGTGGAGCAGGAGCTCGGCCGGCCGATCGGTATCCTGGTCGACCTGCAGGGGCCGAAATTGCGCGTTGGCGCCATGGCCGATGGCACGGTGCTCGAGGAAGGCAAACCGTTCCGCCTCGACCTCGACGAGGCCGAGGGCGATGCCGTGCGGGCCGCGCTACCCCACACGGAAATCTTCGCGGCCCTGGAACCGGGCATGGCGCTGCTGCTTGACGATGGCAAAATTCGCCTCGAAGTCACCGCTGTGTCGCCGGATGGCGCCGATACGGTGGTGAAAGTCGGCGGTTCGTTGACCTCGAACAAAGGCGTCAACGTGCCCGACGCCATTCTGCCGGTGACGGCGCTATCGGCGAAAGACCGGGAAGACTTAGATTTTGGATTGTCGCTGGGGGTCGATTGGATCGCCCTGTCTTTCGTCCAGCGGGCGGCGGACATTACGGAAGCGCGCGAAATCATCGGCGACCGCGCCTGGGTGATGGCGAAAATGGAAAAGCCCCGGGCGATGGACCATCTCGACGAAATCATGGAGGTGAGCGACGCCATCATGGTGGCGCGCGGCGATTTGGGCGTCGAGTTGCCCATCGAGCAGGTGCCGGGTCTGCAGAAGACCATCACCCGGGCGGCCCAGCGGGCCGGTAAGCCCGTCGTCGTGGCGACGCAAATGCTTGAGTCCATGATCGAGGCGCCGACCCCGACCCGCGCCGAGGTGACCGACGTGGCGACCGCGGTGTTCGAGGGCGCCGACGCGGTGATGTTATCGGCGGAATCGGCGGTTGGCGGCTATCCGCTGGAAGCGGTGACCATGATGGATCGGGTGGCCCATTCGGTGGAGACCGATCCGCAATACCGGGCGATCATTGAGCAGGCCGAGACGCGGCCGGAGACCACCAGCGCGGACGCCATCATGCTGGCGGCGCACCAGGTCGCGGACACCATCGGCGTGGCGGCCATCGTCTGTTACACGACCTCGGGCTCGACCGGGTTGCGCGCGTCGCGCGAGCGGCCCGACGTGCCAATCATGGTGCTGACGCCGAGCCGCGACACGGCGCGCCGCATGGCGATTGCCTGGGGTGTCCACTGCGTCGAGACCGAGGACGCCCAAAGCTTCCGCGACATGGTCGACCGCGCCGCGGCCATCGCCGAGAGCGAGGGTTTCGCTGAGGCCGGCGAGCAAATCATCATCACCGCCGGTGTCCCCTTCGGCACGCCGGGCAGCACCAACGTTCTGCGTATTGCGACGATTGGCGCGCCTTAAGACCGCCGGCGACCAATTAAGAAGCTGAAACTGGCGAAGGCCAGGAACGCGGCGATGGTGACTTGGATCACCAGCGGGAAGGGCGTGTCGGTGGGGATCATGCCAGCCGATTGGGCAAAGGCGGCGCCGACCGCCATTTGAATGAAGATCAGCAATCCCGATGCCGACCCGGCGATGGAGGGATTGACGCTAACGCCGGCCGCCTGCGCGTTGGGCATCGCCAGACCATGGCAGATGCCCATCGCGGCGGCCGGGACGAAGATCGTCCAGGGCGACACATGGCCCGTGAGCAGGAGCGTCAGCATGACAAGCGCGACAAGGAAGCCGGTGGCGCTAGCCCGGCGGATCATGTTTTCGATGCCGATCTTTGGCGTCAGCCGCGTGCTCAACACAGTGCCGATCATAAACCCGGTCATGATCATCATGAAGAACAGCCCGAAATCCGACGGCGGCCGGTCGAACAGATTGACCATGATGTGTGGCAGGCCGCCGGAGAAAGTCATAAAGATGCTGACGCCGAAGCAGGCGTAACCGGTATAGGCCAGGAACGCGCGGTCCTTGAGGAGGATCGGAAACGCCGTGCTGATTTCCCTGAGAAAACTGCCGCCGGGCAACCGCTGTGTCGTTTCGCGGTAACCGACGAGGGTAAACACCAGGGCGATGGCGCCCATAAGGCCGGCGAATATGAACACCGATCGCCAGCCGAAGAGTTCGGTGAGAAAGCCGCCGATCAACGGCGCGAAGATCGGCGCCAGAATAATGATCGACATCATATAGCCGATGATCCGCGCCGACTCTTCGCGGTCATAGACGTCGCGCACAATGGCGCGGCTGATCACCATGCCGGCGGCGCCGCCGGCGGCCTGCACCACACGGCCGACGATCAGCACTTCGATGTTGGGCGACCAGATGCACAACAGGCTGCCAAAGGCGAACAGCGCCAAGCCGAACAGCAAGACGGGTTTGCGCCCGAACCGGTCGGCGGCGGGGCCATAGGCAATCGTCGTCACCGCCATGGCGACCAGGCCGAGCGTCAGGGTGAGCTGGCTGACACCGCCGCCGCGCCCAAAGGCCCGCTCGATCTCCGGCAACACCGGCAGCAGGATATGGATCGAGATCGGCGCGAGACCGGACATCAACGCGAGGAGGGCGACGAACCTGACGTTACGGGGCATTCGTTTCTAATGGGCTGGGGGAGAACAACGGGTGGGGACCTTACTATACGCCGCGACGATCGGACGCGCCCCCTTAATAAAGCATTTTAGCGATCAGGCTGGCGGATTTGCGGGGTTTTGGCGGGAATCATCATTAATCCACCGAAACGATTCTCACGCGGCTATTTACATCACCCGACTCAATCAGTTTATTGTTTAGTTTAAGCAGGGTAACTGCAGTTATCGCCAACCGGCGAGCAGAGGGGACGAGTACAATGGCTGAGCTAGCCGAGCCGTTACGGGTGGGCACGAAGAACGCCAAATTGTTGGCCTGGATCGACGAGATGGTTGCGCTCGCCGCGCCCGAAAGCGTTTATTGGTGCGACGGGTCGAAGGATGAATTCGATCGGCTAACCGCCCTCATGGTCGAAGCCGGTACGCTGCTACCGCTCAATCCGGAAAAGCGTCCGGGTTGCTTCCTCGCGCGCTCCGATCCCGACGATGTCGCGCGGGTCGAGAACCGCACCTTTATCTGTTCGCGCGAAGAGGTCGACGCAGGACCGACCAATAACTGGATCGACCCCGACGAAATGCGCGAGACCATGAAGGGGCTCTACACCGGCTGCATGCGCGGCCGGCGGATGTATGTGGTGCCCTTCAGCATGGGCCCGCTGGGCTCGCACATCGCCCATATCGGTGTGCAGCTGACCGATTCTCCCTATGTGGCGATGAGCATGCGCGTGATGACCCGCATGGGTCAGGCGGCGCTCGATGTATTGGGCGACGATGGTGAGTTCGTGCCGTGCATGCATTCGGTCGGCGCGCCGCTCGAACCGGGCCAGGCCGATGTGCCGTGGCCGTGCAACGACACCAAATACATCATTCAATTTCCCGAAGAACGTTCGATTTGGTCCTATGGCAGCGGCTATGGCGGTAACGCGTTGCTCGGCAAGAAATGTTTCTCGCTGCGCATTGCCTCGGTGATGGCGCGCGACGAGGGCTGGTTGGCCGAGCATATGCTGATCCTCGGTTTAGAATCGCCGCGCGGTGAAAAGACCTATGTCGCCGCCGCGTTCCCCAGCGCCTGCGGCAAGACAAATTTAGCCATGCTAATTCCGCCGGAAGGCTATGACGGCTGGACTGTGAGCACGGTCGGCGACGACATTGCCTGGATCAAGCCGGGCGATGACGGCCGCCTCTACGCGATCAACCCGGAAGCCGGCTATTTCGGCGTGGTGCCGGGCACGTCGATGAAGACCAACCCCAACGCCATGACGATGATGGAGCGCGATACCATCTTCACCAATGTCGCGCTGACCGATGATGGCGATGTGTGGTGGGAAGGCAAAGACGGCGAGACGCCCGATCATCTGATCGATTGGAAAGGCAACGACTGGACGCCGGATAGCGACGTCTTGGCGGCCCATCCCAATGCGCGCTTTACCTGCGCCACCAGCCAATGCCCCAGTGCCGACCCGGCCTGGGACGATCCCAATGGCGTGCCGATCAGCGCGTTTATTTTCGGCGGTCGGCTGAGCAACACCTTCCCGCTGGTCTATGAGGCCCGCGATTGGGAGCACGGCGTCTATATGGCGGCCACCATGGGCTCCGAGGCGACGGCCGCCGCGGTCGACCAAGCTGCGATCCGCCGCGACCCGATGGCGATGCTGCCCTTCTGCGGCTACAACATGGCCGACTATTGGCAGCACTGGCTGACCCTCGGCGGAAAATTAGCCAACCCGCCGCAGATCTTCCGGGTGAACTGGTTCCGCAAGGACGCCGAGGGCAACTTCATCTGGCCGGGCTTCGGCGAGAATATGCGGGTGCTCGAATGGATCGTCGACCGGGTCAACGGCCACGGCCACGCCGAAGAAACGCCGATTGGCATGATGCCCAGCTATGAGGACTTGACCTGGACCGGGCTGGACTTCTCGGCCGCGTCGTTCGGCGACATCATGACCGTCGATCCGCAGGCCGCCATGCAGGAAGCCGACGCTCAGAAAGCGTTGTTCGACGATTTCGGCGACCGCTTGCCGGCGGCATTGGAAAGTCAACGCCAGGACCTCAAGGCGCGCCTGTCTTAAAATACGCGTCGATCTGTCGACCCGCGCCACGGTGGCGCGTTTGACTCCCTATGGAATTGCCCCTTAACTAGAAAAAACAGGGGAGAGGAACCATGGCGGTTAACAATATTTCCGGGCGTATCGTCGATTTGACGCTCACGCTCGAAGACAATATGCCGGCGCACAGGCTGTTTCAGCGACCTGTGATCATTCCGCACCACACCCACGAAAACACCAAAGATTTCGGCCTTGGCGTGCCGGACGACCCGATGACGTTCGCCACCACCCATATCAGCACGATCGACCATATCGGCACTCATATCGATGCATTCTTCCACGTAAATCCCGATGGCATGCCGGTCGATCAGATGCCGTTGGATATGTTCATGGGCAAAGCGGTTTGTCTCGACTTGCAGCACATCCCTGACCTCGGCGACGTCGACGTTGGCGACATAGAGGAAGCGCAAGAGAAAGCGGGTGTGGAGATCGACGGCCATATCGTCTTGATGTGTTCTGGCCTAACCAAGCGCCATTATCCCAATCCGGAATGCGTTATCGCCAATTGGGGTCTTACGGAAGCCGCTACACATTGGCTGGCCGACCGGGGTTCCAAGATCCACGGTGTCGAAGGCCCCTCGACCGATCGTCCAGATTGGTCGGAGTTTCCCAGCCACCGGGTCTGCCGCGAGCGTGGCATCACCCATTACGAGTGGCTGGTAAACATGGAAGAGTTGATCGGCGCCGGTGAGTTCTTCTTCTCCGGCGTGCCATTGAAGTTGAACGGCGGTAGCGGCTCGCCGGTGCGCGCCTTCGCCGTGCTCAGCTAGGATCGACCCTGTGCGGCGGTCATTTTTGGCCGCCGCGGGAAATCCGAACCGTGACTTCCGAAACACACGATGGCGAAACGGCCGACCGGCGGGCGCCACTGACCTTGCTCACCGGGTTTCTGGGGTCGGGCAAGACGACAATGCTCAACCATATCCTGTCGAGCCCCGATAGCGGCAAGACAGCGGTGATCGTCAATGAATTCGGGGAGATCGGCATCGACGGCGACCTGATTACCCGCGCCGACGACGAGATGATGGAGCTGACCAACGGCTGCATCTGTTGCGCCATGAAGGACGATCTGCTGACCACGCTATTGCGGTTGGTCCAGCGCCGCGGTGGCATCATCGAGCCCAAGATCGAATTTGACCGGGTGCTCGTCGAAACCACCGGGATCGCCGACCCGACTCCCCTGGCGCAGCTCTTCTACACCGATATGACCCTCAGCTTGACCTATCGGTTGGACGCGGTGTTGACCATGATCGACCTCAAGCATTTTCAAAAGATGGTTGAGACCACCGACGAAGCGCGTAAGCAAATCGCCTTTGCCGACGTTGATCTTGAACAAGCGCGACCTTGTCAGCGATGAGGAATACGAAGCCGGGATTGAAGTCTTAGACGATCTCAACCCGTTGGCGCCGCGCGAAGTTGCCGAATATGGCCGCATCGGCGTTGAGCGCCTGCTCGACATCGATCTGTTCGAACCCAAACTGCGCGACGATGTGGTCCCCGACTGGATCGGCGGGGACGGGGATAATGAGCATGACCATGGTCACTCGCCCCATGAGCATGCGCACGATCACGCCCACTCGGATATCGTCTCGGTGTCGATCGTCGAGGAACGGCCGCTGCATTGGGAGCCCTTCGTAGCTTTCCTGCAAGGGCTGGTCGACAGCTATGGCGATGATCTGTTCCGGGTGAAGGCGATTGTGCAAATCGATGCGGTCGAACTGCCGGTGATCATCCAAGGGGTCCAAGCGGTGTTCAGCCCGCCGTCCCATACCGATGTCTGGCCTGGGGGAAAACGGCAGACCAGATTGGTGGTGATCGGCCGGCGGCTTTCAAAAGAGGATATTCTGGCAGCGTTCGAAACGTCGCTCGACCGGCCTGCCGCCACATTCGATCCGCGCTGGGGCGCTGTCTAATCCCTGTCCGAGGAGTACGACCATGTCGGAACTGACCTGGAAGAGTGCGTTGGAGCTACGCGATATGGTGCGTTCTAAGCAGGTGTCGCCGGTTGATGTGGTGTCGGGTTCGCTCGCTCGCCTGCGTGAGGTCGAGCCGTCGATCAACGCCTTCCTCGATGTTACGGAAGACCAAGCAATGGAGGCTGCGCGCGCCGCTGAGGACGCGGTCATGTCGGGCGCCGAATTGGGGCCGCTCCATGGTCTGCCGGTCTCGGTCAAGGATTTGATCGCCGCCAAGGGCGCCAGAATGACATTTGGCTCGCGGGCGATGGCCGACAATATGTCGGATATCGATGCCCCCTCGGTGGAACGGATCCGAGCCGATGGCGGCGCGATCCTCGGCAAAACCACCACGTCGGAATTCGGCTGCAAGGCGGTTGGCGATTCTCCGCTGACCGGCGTCACCCGTAATCCGTGGAATTTGGAAAAGACCACCGGGGGGTCGAGTTGCGGCGCGGCGGCGAGTATCGCTGCGGGCGTATCGCCGTTCGGCCTTGGCACCGATGGCGGCGGATCGGTGAGAATTCCCTCGGCCTTGACCGGTCTGTTCGGCATTAAGGCTCACTTCGGCCGGGTCCCGGTCTTCCCGGTGAGCGCGACACCAACCCTGGCCCATGTTGGCCCCTTGGCGCGAACGGTGCGTGACGGCGCATTGTTGCTCCAGTCAATTTCCGGTTACGACGCCCGCGATGCCGGCGCCGTGGCGCAGGAAGTGCCCGACTTCTTGGCCGCGTGCGACCAACCGGCGAAGGGTCTGCGCATCGCTTGGAGCCCAACCCTCGGCTATGGCGACCCTGACCCCGAGGTATTGGCGACGGTCACTGCCGCGGTTGGCGTATTTGAAGAACTGGGTTGTCAGGTTACCGAGGTCGATAAAGTCTTTGATGATCCGCTCGATCTAATTATGTCGGAATTCTTTGCTGGCGCCGGCACGCGTCTGCGCCCGGTGCTGGAGAATTCACGCGAATTGCTCGATCCGACTGTCGCCCACATGCTTGATGGCGCGCTGGGTCAGGACATGGGGGAGTATTACAATAAGGTTTTCCAGCGCTACAATCTTCGCAACACGGTGTATGACTTTTTCGCCGATTACGATTTGCTACTGACGCCGACATTGCCGGTCATCGCTTTCGATGCTGGTGAAGACTACCCGCCGGGGCGTGGCTCCGTCGACAATGTCATTGGCTGGCTGACCTATACCTACCCCTTCAACCTGACTGGCTTGCCCGCTGCATCGGTGCCCTGCGGCTTTGTCGACGGCTTGCCGGTGGGCCTGCAGATTGTCGGAAGTCATTTGGGTGAGGTGGATATTTTCCGTGCCGCCGCAGCGTTCGAGGAAGCCCGGCCGTGGGCGGACAAGCGGCCAGCAATTAACTGAAGCGCCGGCCAACGGCGCGCGGCTAGACATATCGGGGGGTCGTTTCACATCGAAGAGATTACATTTTATAGCGAAGGGGTCGCGTGTAAGGGCGACCTGTTTATGCCCGACGGCTGCGATGCCGCTAATCCGCGTCCGGCGATCGTGGTCGGCCATGGTTTCAGCGGCGTCAAAGAGGTGTTGCAATTCCACGGCCAGTACTTCGCCGACGCCGGCTATGTCACCCTGACCATCGACTACCGCACCTTCGGGCGCAGCGACGGCGAGCCCCGCGCGCGGCTGTTCCCCGAATGGCAGGTCGAAGACTACAAGAACGCGATTACCTATTTGCAGCGCCGCGCCGATGTGATGACGGACCAAATCGGTATCTGGGGCACCAGCTATGGCGGCGGCATTGTCATCCAGACTGCGGCCTATGACCGCCGGGTGAAATGCGTGGTGGCGCAGGTGCCGATCATGAATTCGCGCAAATGGATGCGCTCGCTGCGCACCGGGGTGCAGTGGGAAGATCTGCTCGACCGCATCGACGAGGACCGCGAGCGCCGGGCGAATGGCGAAGACAGCGCGCGCATCGATGTGGTGAGCCATGGTAGCGAAGGCGAATTTAGCGCCATGCCGTCGGACGACGATGTAGAGCTGGTCACCAATTGGATGAGTTCGGTCGAGACCCACCGGCTCGACATCGCCATGGAATCCATGGAGAAAATCATCGAGTTCAACGCTTCCGACGCGATCCATCTGATCGCGCCGCGCCCATTGCTGATTGTGACCGCCGGCGGGTACGACGTCATTCACCCGATCGATCAGATCTACGAGGGCTACGCCAAGGCGCACGAGCCGAAGAAAATGATCGCCTACAACCACGATCAGTTCGGCTTTTACGAGGAACCGGGCACCAGCGCCGGGCTGAAAGACGCGGTCGATTGGTTCGCCGAGTGGATCCCCACCGATGGGTCTCGCCGCGCGCCGAAAAAACCCCCGTGGTTGCAGGAGGCCCATGACCGGCGCGGGAAACTCACATGAGCGGTAATGTCGTGACCGAAGAGGGCATGACCCGCGAGAACGTTTTTTATTATAGCGACGGTCTCAAAATTACCGCCCATCTGTACCGCCCGGATAGCTGGCAGGTTGGCGACGCGCCCTTGCCGGCGGTGGTTTGCCTGACCGGCTATACCGGTCGCAAGAATGTCGCGACCATCGACATTCCGCGCCGGCTTGCGCGTGAGGGCTTCGTGGCGCTGGCGCCGGATTATCGCGGCTATGGCGAGGCCGAAGGCGAACGCGGCCGGCACCGGCCGCTGGAGCAGGCGCAAAATACCTATGACGCAGTGACCTATCTGGAAACCGTCGACGGCGTCGCGGCTGACCGGATCGGCGTATACGGCTCTAGCTTCGGCGCCGCCAACGCCGTTTGGGCGGCCGCCTTCGATCCGCGCATGAAGGTCGTCGTCTCCGCTGTCGGCGTCCATGATGGCGAGCGTTGGCTGCGCTCGGTGCGCTCGGCCTATGACTGGTTCAATTTTCGCGACCAAGTTCGTGAGGAGGCGCGCCGCCGCGTGGTGACCGGCGAGCAGGAGATGATCTACCGCTACGATATTTATCCCAACGATCCGGACGCGGTGGAGAAACCGAAACTGACTTTCGAAGAACATGGCGCGGAAGATGTGACCCATGTGGACATGGAGAGCGTCGAGGCATGTTTGCGTTACAAGCCCGATTGGGTGGTCGACCGCATATCGCCGCGGCCGGTCCTATTTTTCGCCGCCGAGTTCGACTCGATTGTCCCGCCGGAGGAAGTGGTGGCGACTTATGAGAAATGTGGCGAACCTAAGAAGCTGGTCGAACTACCCGGTGCGCGGCATAATCATGTTTATGAATTCTCTAATACCGAGTACTTTGAAACGGTGGCTAGCGAGACCACCGCTTGGTTTCGCCACTATCTGTAGGGGTGTGAAAAATATCGATAATTTGGAAAGAATGGCGGTTTTGAGAGAGTTGTCGATAATTTGAACCGTCAAACTATTGACCTATTGGCACGAGACTGTTGATGACTGTCGTTATGCGATAGAGTTGACCTACGACAGGGATAGAAACTAACAATTGCATTCATGAAACGGGAGGAAACGATGTTTAAATTTAGAACCAGCCTGATAGCGGTAGCTGCGGCTGTTGGCTTCACAGCTTCGGGATTCGCAGCCAGCGCTCAGGATGAACTCGTCGTCGCGGCGGCGAGTAATCCGGGTGGCCTCGCGGTCTTTGTCGCGCAGGAAAAAGGCTTCTTCGCCAAAAATGGCGTTGACGTGAAAGTTGAAATTCGCAACACCGGTTCGGAGCTCTCCAAGGGTTTGCGCGCTGGCGAATTCGATTTTGCACCGGCCGCTTTCACCAACTTGCCAGCCGCACTCGAGCGTGGTCTCGATGTTCGCGGTATCGTCGGCTATGTCGGCGCGGCGTTTGAAAAACCGACGACCGATGACGTTGTCGCGCTCATTGCATCGAAAGATTCCGGCATCAACACCGTTGCCGATCTCAAAGGCAAAAAAGTTGGCGTGACCTTCGGGTCGACTGGTGATGTCTGGCTGTTGCAGGCGTTGAAGGAAGTTGGTCTTGGCCGCAACGATCTCGAGCGCGTTAACACGCGCCCGCCGAGCTTGGTATCAGTGCTCGACACTGGCGGCGTTGACGCCGTCGTCGCATGGGAGCCCTTTAACTTCCGGATGCTGAATAAGGTCGCTGGTTCTAAAGTCGTCAAGCGTGGCGGCGATTTGGTTTGCTTCTGCGCCTACCTGCACGGCAATCCGGATACGGTCTACAAAGACGAAGCGAAGACGCAAAAATTTGTCGATTCTATCGCCGAAGCAGCGGCCTATGTTCGCGACAAAGCGAACAAAGACGAAGTTGCCGAAATCGGCACCCGCTTCGTTAACATGACCAAAGAAGAAGTTTTGGCCGGTCTCGACTTGTGGGTCTACGATCCGCGCATCGGCGCGAATACGGCCAAAGCGTTCCGTTCTGCGGTCGATCTGTTGATCGAGCAAAAGAAAATGAAGAGCAAGTACGACCCGGCGCGTTATCTCGATTCGAAGTTCATTCGTTCGACGATGGAACGCCATCCGGAATGGTTCTCAGACTTGGGTGCGGCCAGCTAAGCCTCTACCTCTGTCTTAAGTGCTTAATTTGATACTGTGACGGGCGCGGGCAAATTCCCGCGCCCGTCCGATTACTTGGAAGAAACATGTCTGGTGAAGCCAAACTAATTATCCAGGATCTGTGTCATCACTATCCGGATGAATATACGGGCGAATCTGTCCACGCTTTGGAGGGCATAAATCTCCAAGTTTACGAAAACGAATTTGTCGCCATCGTCGGGCCCAGCGGCTGCGGTAAGACGACATTGTTGAACATCGTCGCCGGGTTGCTGCCTTATCGTGAAGGCCGCGCCATGGTCGACGGCAATGAAATTCACGGGCCTGGTCCCGACCGCGGCGTGGTGTTTCAGGAACACGCTATTCTGCCTTGGCGCTCGGTCGCGCGAAATATTGGCCACGGTCTCGAATTACAACGCGTGCCAAAAGAAGAAACCCGGCGGCGCGTGCAAGAATATATCGATCTGGTCGGCTTATCGGGCTTCGAGGATCGCTACCCGCATGAATTATCCGGTGGCATGAAGCAGCGTGTCGCTGTGGCACGAACCTTGTGCGCCGATCCGGTTATCATGCTGATGGATGAACCCTTTGCCGCAGTTGACGCACAGACGCGTATCACATTGCAAGACGAACTTAACCGCATCGTCATGGCGACGGCGAAGACAATCCTGTTTATTACGCACTCGGTCGAAGAAGCGGCCTTTCTCGGCGATCGGTGCATCGTGTTTTCGCGCCGCCCTGGCCAAATTAAGACCGAAATCAAGATCGACATTCCGCGCGAGGAACGGGTTTGGAAGGATATGGCTTCAAATCCCAAGTTCACAAATGCCCGCGATGAAATTCTTCGTCTAGTACGCCAGGAGGTGACCAGCGATGACGAGCATTGATCTTCAACAGGCACGTCTCTTCAAGTGGAAGAAATTCGCCACTGAGGGCGCCGGCCGGCTGATCATATTTCTAGTCGGCTCGATCATATTATGGTGGCTGATTTCAGCGTTCCTGATCGAGCGACCCGATCGCTATCTACCCTCGCCCTTGTCCGTCGTATTGTCGTCAGCGGACATGCTCTACAAAGGCTCGCTGATAAGTTTCTACTCAGACACGCTGATTCGCCTGGTGATTGGCGGCGCTGTCGGCATCGCAATTGGTATTCCGGTCGGCCTGGCGCTTGGCCTGAACAGATTTGTCGCGGATATGTTCTACCCGCTGATGAACTTCTTCCAGTCGGTATCAGGTATCGCCATCTTCCCGGTAATCGTTATTTGGTTCGGTAACAGTGATACCACGGTTCTCATCGTTATCTTGTACACCAGCTTCTTCCCGATCGCCTTCAATGTGTTGTCCGGTGTGCGCTCAGTTCCGGTGCGCTATATTCAGGCGGCGCGTACCCTCGGCGCCTCGCGCTTTCAGGTGGTGCGCGACGTTCTTCTGCCAGGCGCCATGCCGTCGATCGCGGTTGGCACGCGTTTGTCAATTGGATTTGCCTGGCGTGCGGTTATTGCCGGTGAAATGTTGGCCGGTCGTCCCGGTCTCGGCAACATGATCTTCTCGGGCCAAGAATTTGACAACACCGCGCAAATTTTGCTCGGCATGGTGATGATCGGGGTTACTTGGATCGTCCTCGACCATTTCCTATTGCGACCGTTGGAGTCTGACACAATCGAAAGATGGGGGCTCGTGCAACGATGACTGCCATCACCGAATTCTCGATTGCTGTCCAAAAGCGCGTTGGCCGTCAGCGCCTTCTCAAAGCCTTCAAGGTGCTTTTAGGATCCGTTCCGTTCATCTTTTTGATTATCCTTTGGGAGCTCAACACTCAATTTGTTTGGTTTGATCCGATCGAAATTCCGCCGCTCTCCGATGTGTGGGGCGCGATATTCTTTCTGCAATCCGATTGTCCCGGATTCGTTGCCGCAATGCAGCAACACAATGACTGCAACCTGACCAACAACATCATGTCTTCGCTGGGGCGGGTCATCTTGGCTGGCGTCGTGGGCATTCCGTTGGGTATCGCGTTCGGTATCCTGGCCGGTATGAACCGCACCATTTCCGGCTATCTCGAGCCGGTTGGTATTTTCATGAACTCGGTGTCCGGTATCGCCTGGATCCCGCTCGCCATCGTGTGGTTTGGCGTCGGTTGGGAAACCACCCTGTTCATCATGCTGAACACGATCTTCTGGTTGATTTTCTTCAACACCATGATGGGAGTGCGCGCCGTTCCCAAGGTCTTGGTGCAGGGTGTGCAGACATTGGGAGGGTCGTATTACGATACGATCAAGCACGTCTATCTACCCGGTGCCATGCCGTCGGTTATCACCGGCATGCGTATGTCGCTGGGATTTGGTTGGCGCGCGCTTATCGCGGCCGAGATGATCGGTGGCGACAGCGGACTTGGATTTATGATCTTCGTCTCTGCGGTAGAGTTCAAGACCGAAGAGGTGTTCCTTGGCGTGATCCTGATTTCTTTAATCTATCTCATTTCCGATCGTTATATGCTGGTCCCGCTAGAGAAGTGGACCATCGAACGTTGGGGTCTAGTCTGGAAACCAACCTGATATGGCGTCACAAGAGCTAGATGAAGTCCGCCCAGTAAGAAGGCGGCGGGCGTGGTATCACCGGCGCGACATCCTGTTTGTCGTGTTCGTTGCCGCTATTTTTGCCGTTGGTCGGGGTTATGGCCTTGTCACCGGGCCGTCGCGAATTACTGATGCGCTGGTGGCTGCGCTCGATGAAAATCCCAGGAATGTTGATTTACTGGTAACCGCGAATTTTCCGCCTGAGCGGTTCCATTCCAATATTTACAACACATTGGGCGTGCAGCGTGGCACCGAGGGATCGACCACGCTGCTGGTGCGGGTCAAGCCCGCAGGCGTGCGGTGGCTCACCGAACAATACTGGATCAAGCAAGTCGATTTGGCGCCGGCGGACCATCGATAACCGACTTTTCTCGGCTAATTCATATAGAATTAAGCATCCGCCAGCCAGGCGGCGCCTTTGGCGTATAGCGCCTCGACTTCCGGGCCGGTGAGGCCCGGCATATCGGTCTTCACGGTGAGGCCAGCCCCGGTCTGCAAATAGGCCAGATGGCAATAGCCGCTGGGGAAACGCGCTAAAATTTCCGGGTCCAGGGTGACGGTTTGCGATGTGTCGACCGGGTCGAGCCGGTCTTTTTCATAGACGCCCTGCCGGTGCACCATGCCCCATCGCCCGTCGCGTTTTTCAAATAGATCGTGGAAGCGCACGGTGCAGACCACGTCGCACAGCACGTCATGGACCGGTAACCGTTGACCGATGGTCGCGCGGGTCTGCGCCACCGCGCGGTTGCCGTTTACCTCGACCGCCGAGCCACCCAGAATATGCTGCGCCGTGACGCCGCGTTCATGGCCGCGCCGCGCCTGGTCGATAAATTCATCCACCGGACCTTGAAACATCGTCGCCACCATGACGCCGTCGTCATGCCAGAGAGAGCGAAAGCGGTCCCAGTTGGCGGTATCGCGCCAGATCGCCCAGCACTCGATCATTTCGCGGATGGTTTGGCGATCCGTTGCTTCATTCGACATGCTGTTATCCCCTGGCGGTGTCGGCTACGCTGCTCCAGGCGCAATATGTACACCGCAGATCACGTGGAGGAAATACGATGCTCAACGAACTTCAGCAGGAATGGTGCGACACAAGCAAGTGGGATTTTTCCGATCTCAAGGCGCTGTTCATCAATTGCACCCTTAAACGCAGCCCCGGCATGTCTCACACCCAAGGGCTTATCGATATTGCTGGCACCATCATGGAGCGGAACGGCGTCGCCCACGAGACCATTCGCGCGGTCGATCATAACATCGCCTATGGTGTCTATGGCGACATGACCGAGCATGGTTGGGAGCGGGACGATTGGCCGGAGGTTTATAAGAAGGTCCAAGCCGCCGACATATTGGTGATTACCACACCGATTTGGCTGGGCGAGAAGTCGTCGGTCTGCACCAAGGTCATCGAGCGTCTATACGCCAACTCCAGCCATCTGAACGAACAGGGCCAGTATGCCTATTACGGCCGGGTCGGCGGCTGCCTGGTGACCGGCAACGAGGATGGCGCCAAGCATTGCGCCATGAACGTGCTCTATTCCCTGCAACATCTGGGATATGTGATTCCCCCGCAGGCGGACGCCGGTTGGCTTGGCGAAGCGGGACCGGGACCGTCCTATCTGGACGAGGGCTCAGGCGGGCCCGAGAACGACTTCACCAACCGCAACACCACCTTCATGACATGGAACCTGTTGCATGCGGCGCGCATGATGAAGGATGCGGGCGGGTTTCCGGCGCACGGCAATCAACGCGCGGCGTGGGATGCGGGTTGCCGCTTCGATTTCGAGAACCCCGAGCACCGTTAAACACCGGAGCTTTCCCTTCGGGGCCTCCATTCTACCCATGCGCTATCGACGCCAATCGTTAACGGCGGCGGCCTCTATATTCACCTCGGATATGGTTAAATCGTGCATTCTCGGCGAGGCGGAAGCGGATTGGGTGAACAATTATTTATGCTTAATAGCGTAGAAATTCCCAGGTTCTTGAGATCTTTAAGGTTAATAGAATAAATTTTATATAAAGGAACTTTTAATAATATTATCTTACTCCTATAATTTTTGAAGATTTTGGTAATCTTACCAGAGCGCCAGAATTATTTGTGAATACTTACTAATATTGCCTGACTAGGACAGCAGGCAAACAACCACGGGGCCAGGTTGGGCCTGCTGTAATCTAGGAGAGAGAAATGATTGCAATTGCATATCTTCAAACGCTGGCCCTGCGCCTGCGCAAAGACAAAGCCGGCGCTGTCGCGACGGAATATGCCTTCCTGATCGCGTTTATCGCCATCGTCGCCGCTGCGGGCATGGGCCTGCTCGGTGAAAACTTGAGCATCTTCTTCGACGATATCGGCCAAGCGCTCGACGGCGCTGCTGACAACCTGCCGACTATCGGCGGTAGCTGATCCAGCTATCGGTTGTCGAGACACGCTCTCGACGGCACGGAACGACACGATCAAGGCCGGCGCGCACCAGCGCCGGCCTTTTTCGTTGGTCAGGCCGGCCTGTTCGGTGATCAGGGCTGCGAGGTCTCTGGCAGCGGGATGAATTCGTCATCGCCGGCGACCCCATCGAAGCGTTGATTTTTCCAATCGTCTTTCGCCTGTTCGATACGGTCTTGCGAACTCGAGACGAAATTCCACCAAATATGCCGCGGGCCGTCCATCGGCGCGCCGCCCAGCAGCATGGCCCGGCTATCACTGACGGCGTCGATACTGACGTCGACATCCGGTGCCACCACGACCATTTGCCCGCTCGTATAGGGTTCGCCGGCAATCGAAACTTCGCCGTCGACCACATAGACCGCCCGCTCTTCATGGCCGTCGGGCAGGGGCACCAAGGCGCCGGCCGGCAGTGGGGCGTCGAGATAGAACATCGGCGAGAATGTTTTGACCGGCGCCGTGTGGCCGAAGGCAGTACCGGCGATGAGCCGCAGGGTCACACCGCCTTGGGCGATCTGGGGTAGGCTATCGGCGCCGTGGTGGAAAAAGCTGGGGTCGGTTTCTTCGTCGGCCAGCGGTAAGCCAATCCATGACTGGATCCCGTGTAGCCGATGTTCCACGGCGTTAACCTCGGCGGCTGTGCGTTCCGAATGAACAATGCCGCGCCCGGCGGTCATCCAATTTACATCGCCCGGCCGGACCGCCTGTTCGACGCCCAAACTGTCGCGGTGCATAATCTCGCCCTCGAACAAATAGGTCACGGTGGCCAGGCCGATATGGGGGTGGGGGCGGACATTGACGCCTTTACCGGCGGGAAACGCCGCCGGGCCCATATGGTCGAAAAAGACGAACGGTCCGACCGTTCGCTGTTGCGCGGCGGGCAAAACACGGCGCACGGAAAACCCACCGAGATCGCGGTCGCGCGGGTTGATGACGGTAGTGACGGGGTTGCTCATGTTCAACTTACTCCAGTCGTGCGGGGCGCCTTCCGGCCTAGTTAGGCTTGCTAGGTCCGCACGGCAAGGTGCGACAGCTCGATATTCGGCTTTTGCTAACTGATCGGCTAGGTTAGACGCCAATCCGCGTGGCGCAAAAGAGGAGTTCCAAAATGACCGCGACGACCAGCAACCCCCTGTCCCTTTTCGACATATCCGGTAAATCGGCGCTGATCGTTGGCGGCACGGGCACCTTTGGCGCCGCGGCCGCCCATGCGCTGACCGCCGCCGGCTGCAAGGTGACCCTGGCCGACCGCGGCGCCGACAAATTGGCGGCGATGTCGGAAGAACTAACCGCCGCTGGCGGCACGGTCGCGATGGTCGATAACTGGCCCGATACGGAAGCCAATGCGGCGGCCATCGTCGATGCGGTAGTGACCGCCCATGGCCGTCTCGATCTGATGTTCATCGCCTTGGGCACCAACGATGTCGCCTATATCGAGGACCAGCCGTTCGACGATTGGCGCAAGGTGATGATCGCCAACCTGGACACCTACTGGCTGGCCTGCCAGGCGGCGGGGCGTCAGTTCGCCAAACAGCCTGATAATGGCGCGCGCAACAAGGTCGTCGTGGTGTCGTCAACCCGCGGTCGCCATGGTCTGCCGAGCGGCTACACCGGCTATTGCGCGTCGAAATCGGGGCTCGACGGCATGGTCAAGGCGCTGGCCTGCGAATGGGGCGCGAAGGGTACCAACATCAACGCTATCGGCCCCACCGTGTTTCGCTCGCCCTTGGCCGAATGGATGTTTTCCGAAGAAGAGCCGGGACGCTCGGTGCGCGAGAAGATGCTTGACCGGGTGCCGGTCGGCCGGCTGAGCGAGACCGACGATCTGATCGGCGGTCTGATCTATTTGCTCTCGCCGGCCTCCGACTATGTCACCGGCCACACGCTGTATATCGACGGGGGCTATACCGCCGACTAGACGGCCTGCAATGCAGTGTCAGCACCGGCGCGGGCCTCGCGCCGCAACTCACGTACTTTCAAGAACACGATGATGTGGGTGATGATGAACAGCGGCACGAAGAAGCTGGGGAACAGGTTGAGCGGCCATACTTCCATCGCGCCGCTGGTCAGCGGGCTGGCGAATAAACCTGGAAAAGCGCCCGAGGTCAGGGTTGCCGCCATCACCGCGACCACAAAGTCGAACAGTCCCAGAGCGTGATACGCGATGAAGCGCCAACTGGTGGCAAAGGCCGGGTCGCGGGCCAACCGTGAAACCACGAAGGGTGCGGTGAACCCAACCAGAATGTCGCCGAAGCCGGCCGGCCAGGCGAAGGCGGCGGGGAAAATATCGTGGGCGTAGAGAATTAGAAACGTGAAGCCCAGAACCCGCCAATGGTGCAGCATGGTCAGGGTGCGCAGATCTTGGGCCAAGACGAAATTACGCAGGCGGCTCGAATACCGATAGGCCGTGAAGAATAGCGCCACCGGGACAATGACGGCGATTCCGACCGGCCGAAACACCTGGCTTGGATCGGCCGAAACTAGGCCGCTGATGCCGGTGAAATAGGCGATGATCGCCAAAGCGGCCACGAGGCCCGCGGTAATGAGTTTCGTTGAACTGGTCCATGCAAGTACGGATTGCTGGTTCGTCATCGGGTTTCTCCTGTCATAAAGTGTATATGCACGTAATGGTCCAAAAAAAGGGTCACGCTTGGGTCAGTGACACCGTTTGCGACAAATCGTCGAGCAGACCGGCCCAGCGTTGCCGGCCAAGACCGTCGACCAGTTGCGATTGAGCCTTGCGCCATAGCGGTAACGCGGTTTCTAAAAGTCGCCTGCCCTGAGAAGTCAGACGCACATTGCGAACGCGCCGATCCTTGCCGGGGGCAATAGAGACCAGCTTGCGCTTCACCAACGGTTGCAGGTTGCGGGTGAGGGTGGTGCGATCCATCACCATGATCTCGGCGAGCTGGCTGAGTGGCAGTTGATCGTTTTTTGATAACGCCGCCAGTACCGTGAACTGGGTTGCCTTGATGTCGGCGGGCTGTAACGCGGCGTCATAAACCTGCGAGATCGCCCGCGATGCCTGGCGGACATTTGCCAGCGTGCAGGCGCTCACATCCAGAGGGTCGCGGAGAGTGACATGTTTGGTCGCGGTTGCCATAATAGATGTATATACACCTAATAATCGGAATGCAAGGGGATGGTGGATTTAATTTGGTGGCGGCGCTTAGCTGACCGCCCTCAGTCGCCCTTGTTCAACGATGCCAACTCGGGCGCTGTGAACGCCTCCAACCCGCGGTCGATACCCTGCACTTCGTGGGTTCCCAACGCGGCCAGGTCGTCGGGGAATGCGTCGTTGAAATGCGCAGAGGCGACGATTGGCGTCGCCAGTTTCTTCGACAAACCGTCGAGCCGGGCGACCTCGTTTGCGGCTGGGCCGATGACGGTGAAATCGAGGCGCCGGTCGGTGCCCACATTGCCATACATGACTTGTCCGACATGCAGGGCGATGCCGAATTTGATCTCTGGCTGCTCCTGACCGGCGCGGACATCATTGAGGCGTTGGGCTCGCGCAATGGCGTCCTTGGCGGTCATCAGCGCCGCCCGGCACATGTCGGCGGCGGGGCGGGCGTCATCCTCGATGGGGAAGATCGCCATCACCGCGTCGCCGATGAATTTGAGCACCTCGCCGCCATGGTCGAGCACCGCGCCGGCGGTGCAGTCGAAATAGTCGTTTAAGGTTTCCAGATAGTCGTCGAGGGGCATTTCGTCGGCTAGGCGCGTTGAATCCCGCAAGTCGCAGTACCACAGCACACAATCGATCAAGTGCCCATCGCCGCGCTCGACGAGCCCGTCGAGAACATGCCCACCGGAATATTTACCGAGATAGGTGTCGAGCAGTGCTTTCGAGAGGTCATAGGTCACTGTCGCCTTAATCGATGCTGCCAGCGGCATTGACATCGCCTTGAGATACTCGATCTCCATCTCGGCGAAGCCGCCGGCGCGGCGGGTTGAGAAAGCGCCGAGAACGCCGGCCATGCCGGGCGGCAGTTCGGCCCAAAGCAATTCATCGGTGTTGCCGTAGGACTGGAAGAACGCGAAATAGTCGGTGATTCCGGCCGCCCGCAATCGGTCGAATAGCGGGAAATTTAGATTCGGGTCGATTCTTCCAGATGAAAATGCACAAATGGAATGCCGTTCGACGCCATATGGAAAAACGGCGCGTTTTGAAATTCGGGGCTGGTTATGATGTTGCGCGATACACGTTGTACCGACACCTGGTCGTGATCGGCTTCCCACACGATGTCGTCCGCGCCGAAGACCGGGTGCAGAACCATCCCGCCAATAGAGATGCGGCTGACCGGAATGCCACCGGCAACTAGCCGGCGCCCGAACCCCTGCACCAGATCGGCGACCGTCGTCTCGTGCAGACCCTGTTGCAGGGTCCATTGGGCCAGGCCGTCGAATAACGGCGAAAAGGGTGGTTGGTCGCTCATATTGGTTCACAAATCGCTGGGTGAAAGGATGATCCTAGCTCAATCCACAGCATCATACTTTGATACCTCACAGAAATTTCATAAATCGCCAAATAGTTATCGGCCGGTCATGACCATGATGGCGTTTCGGTGTGACAATCGGCGTTTCCCGAATTTACCTGCCAAGTGGTAGCCTACGCACAGCGCGTTGACGTTATCCAGCCCGAGTGCGGAGTGCACAAATCTCCATGAGTTCCCCATCGACAGGCCCCGGCACCGCCGCCGGTAATTTGCGCGGCACCGGGTGGATGCTGCTGACCGGCCTGTTCTTTGTCGCGGTGACCGGTATCGTCCGCCACCTGGGCACCGATATGAACCCAATCCAGGCGGCCTTCATCCGCTATGGCTTCGGCTTTGTGCTGATGATCCCGATTTTTATGCGCCTCGAGACATTGCGTCCGTCAAACAGCATCTTGGGGCTCTATCTGGCGCGCGGCCTGTTGCACGGCATCGGCGTCTCCCTTTGGTTCTTCGCCATGGCGCGTATTCCCATCGCCGAGGTGACGGCGCTGGGTTTCACCGCGCCGATCTTCACCACCATCGGCGCCGCGCTGTTTCTCGGCGAGAAACTGCGCATTCGACGTATTGGCGCGGTCCTGATCGGCTTTGGCGGCACCCTGATCATTCTGCGGCCGGGGTTCGAGGCGGTGAGTATTGGCGCTTTGGCGCAGGTCGCCGCAGCCCCGGTTTTCGCTGGTTCCTTCCTGATTGCCAAAAAACTGACCGAGACGGAATCCAGTACCGCGATCGTCGCCTTTTTGTCGATCATCGTCACGATAGTCTTGCTGCCGCCCGCCCTGTTGGCTTGGCGAACCCCGACCGTGGCGGAACTCGGGCTGCTTTTCGCCGTCGCGGCGCTGGCCACCGCCGGCCACGTTACGTTAACGCAAGCCTTCAAATGCGCCGAGATCACGGTGACCCAACCGGCGCAGTTCCTGCAATTGGTCTGGGCGACCCTGCTCGGGCTGTTAGTGTTCGGCGAACAGCCAGTGCTGTGGACATGGGTCGGTGGCGCCATCATCGTCGCCAGCGCCACCTACATTGCCCACCGGGAGACCCGGCAAAAGGAAGCGGTCTCGCTAGAACCCGAAATAGCTGCCGAGGCCGGCCCGCGCTGACGCTGGGTGTGAACCCTTGCCCTTCGAGACGCCGCTCAGAGTGAGGCTTCGCGAGGGCCTATCAGAATTCCTCATCCTGAGGGCTCGCGTAGCGTGTGTCTCGAAGGACGCGGAATTCCACCCGCCGCCAGATGCGTTACCTCTCCGACTAGCCGGTCTTCCAGCCATTATGGTTGATATCGAAGATCACCCCGTTGGGATCGCGGAACTTGATCTCGTAGAAGCCGCCGGTGTTGGATTCCTCGCCCGACAAATGGCTGCCGCCGGCCGCTTCGATGCGCGTCGAGGTCTCCGCCACATCGTCGACCACGAAGCCGAAATGATGGACGCCGAAATAATCCTTGCCGCGGTCTTCGCCCGCCGCCTCGTCGGTCTTGTAGCGTAGCAGCGCCAGATTGATGACCCCGTCCGACAGATAGACGCCGGTGGCGCCGGGATGATCGTTCTCGCCGACCCGTTCCAGGCCGAACGCTTTCTCATAAAACGCCGCCGCGGCCTCCGGGTCGGGAACAGACAGCGCGAAATGTCGCAGCTTGGCCATGGGGTTTCTCCTTAGGGCAATTGGGGGCTTAGTCCATAGTTTATCGAAGCATTGGCGCACTCACCAACTATTGCGACGGCGCTGAGATACCGAAGACGCGCATGGCGTTGGTTTGCGCGATCGCTTCGGCGGTTTCCGGCGGCAGTTGGCCGAGCCATCTGCGGTGTTCGTCGATCAGCGATCCGTAGCTGGCCCAGCGGTCATTAAGATGGGTCAACAAACCATTTAGCTATGCGCGGGGTGACACTAAGTATGAATGGGAAGAAACATGATATTGCAATAAGAAAGTATAGGAGGCCCCACATATCTTCTGCTTTCTCTACTAAATACTCGTCTTTTTTAGCAAAACTATCACCGCTAATTTTCATTCTCTTATATAGGTGGATTAGCTGATCTGTATTATCGTTGTATGATCTCCTAACGACACGCATTGTCCACGCAGATATCGCTGCGATAGCAATGAAAGTTAGAGCAAATATAACGCCCGTAAGGTCTGGGGACTTAGACTCTAGGGAGGCCGTTAAGAAAGCAAAACTCGCTATTGCCGAAAAGATGGGAATCTGAAATCGGACTTTCTTATTATAATCGATTTTGTCATACAGTCTGGAGGCGTAAAGTTTCTGTCTGTCGTAGACATTTTCACTTTCTGTAGTCTCCTCACATTCCATCTAATATCTCCATTTTTACCGACATATTCTATGTGAACCCCGGTTTCCGGCACAATTGTAGTCATCTAGGTTGCCCTGGACAACGTGATCGCGGCGGGGGACGGTATTTGTCTGGATTAACCTTCAACCACCATTAAGGCGGCCGTCCCAGGCCACATTTGGCTCTGATTTTCGTCATCGACACAAACCTCTCCTGTCCTCGGCATGAATGAACGGTGATCTGTTGGCCATGTCGGAACTGTTGCTGGTCTGACCCGATCGATGAGGCATACAATCTTGCCCGCGACTGGTAATATTGGATACCTCTATATTCACCTGCCTGGCGTCAGAAGATATGAGCGAACGAGCCTCCCAAAATCAGAAAATATTCTGCATCGGTCGCAACAAGACCGGCACGACATCGTTAGGGGCGGCGCTGCAAAATGCCGGGCTGACGCTGGGCAGTCAAAACACCGGGGAGAGCCTGGTATACGACTGGGCCGCGCGGAAATTCGATAGAATCGTCGAGTTTGCGCGCTCGGCGCAAGCCTTTCAGGACGTGCCGTTTAGCCTGCCCTACACCTATCAAATTCTCGATCATAGTTTCCCGGGATCGAAATTCATCCTGTCGGTCCGCGATAACGAGGACCAGTGGTATGCGTCGGCTGTCCGCTTTCACACCAAAATTATCGGCCAGAACCGTATACCTACCGCCGATGATTTGAAAAACTTCATGTATCACCACCAGGGATATGTGTGGGACGTCACAAGGCTGACTTACGGGATCAACGAGGAAACGCTGTACGACGAAAAAATATTCAAAAGCCATTATCTGCGACACAACTACGCGGTGCGGGAATATTTCCGCTACCGCCCCCGCGATCTGCTGGTGATCAACTTGGCGGATGACCAGGCGGAAGCGCGGCTTGGATCGTTTTTGGGCCTAGAGAGTTTCGCGGGAATTCTGCCCCATCTAAACAAGAGCTGACGCGACAGGCTGCCCGCGCCACGCCGCCGGAAAATCGCCATGTGGCAGCGGCGCTTTGGGCCGTGCTATCGTTTGCCCCTTCAAACGATCAAGTAAGGGGAGGGATATGCAAAATCTTGACGTCACCGTTGAAGGGCTGGAACCGGGCGGGCGCATCGCGCGCGAGTTCGCCTTTGGTGTGCCGGCCGACGACGAATTATTCACCTTCGGTCCCAATATCAGCCCGGCCGTGAGCTGGAGCGCGGGACCCGACGGCACCAAGTCCTATGCGGTGATCATGCACGATGCCAGCGTGCCGACCGTGTTCGATGACGCCAACCAAGAGGGCAAGACTATCTCGGCCGATTTGGCGCGCATGGACTTCTATCACTGGATTCTGGTCGATGTGCCGGCTGCCGTGGCAAGCATTGCCAAGGGCGCCGAATCCGATGCTGTGGTCGCCAAAGGTAAGCCCATCGGTCCGGTCGATTATGGCGTTCGCGGCGCCAACAATTTTGGCATGTTCATGGCCGGTAACGACGATATGGCAGGTGATTACGGCGGCTATGACGGGCCGGCGCCGCCGTGGAACGACGAGATCATGCACGAATATCATTTCACCGTGTATGCGCTGGACGTGGAAAGCCTCGACTTAAGCGGCGCGTTTAGCGGCCAGGACGCGCTCGCGGCGATGGAAGGTCATATCCTCGCCAAAGGCGGCGTGATGGGTCTCTACACGCTGACCCCGAGCCTGATGTAGCGGGTTAGCCGTCGGTGGCGCTGGTATAGTCAACCAAGCGTGACTTGTATTCGCTGCGCGCCAGGGTGCCGGCGGCGACCAGCTCGACCTGGGCGGTGAAGATCAGCCGCTCGCGGATTGCCGTCTCGATGGCGGCGGCGAGGCCAGCCTCGGGTTCTACGCCTTCCGCCAGTTCCACGGCGACCGGTAACGGCGGCGATTGTTTGACGCCACGCGCGGTGGGGCGCACGGCAATCATGCCGCCGACCGTCGGCGCGAATGTGCTCACCACTTCCCGGATGGCGCTGGGAAACACATTGACGCCGCGCACGATTAGCATGTCGTCGGTGCGTCCGATGCAGCGCACCCGCACCCCGGTGCGCCCGCTAGGCACCGGTCCGGCGGAGACCACCACATGGTCACGGCTGCGAAAGCGCAGCAGGGGGGCGGCCTCGTGTTGCAGATGGGTGTAGACCAATTCACCGCTGGCGCCGTTTTCCAGCGGGATCACCGCGCTCGTATCGGGATCGATGAGTTCCACATGGACAAAGCCCTGGGCGCAGAAATGCATGCCCGCCTGTTCCGGTCCTTCGCCCCAAATCGAAATCGAAATATCGCCGATGCCCATCACCTCGTGGACCCTGGCGCCGAAGGCTTGCTCGAGTTGCTGGCGCACCGCCGGCTCACTGGCGCCCGGCTCGCCGCCGCACACCAAGGTCTCTAACCCGCAGGCCGCCGGGTCGATGCCGCGCGCCCGCGCGGTCTCAGCGATGTAGGCCAGAAACGATGGCGTACCGGGCATGGCGTTGGGGCGGAAGCGGTCGAGCGCGGTGATCAGCCGGTCGGTGTTGCCGGTGCCGATCGGCACCAGATTGACCCCCAGGGCTTGTAGGGATTCGCCCACCGCGCCAGCGACGAAGGGGCCGGAATTATAGGTCGTGAGCACCCGGTGATGAGGCCGGATACCGGCGGCGGTATAGGTGCGCTGCGAGGTTCGTATCCAGCGTATCAGGTCGCTATAGGTCAAGGGGATATACATCGGCGCGCCAGAGGTGCCGCTGGACGAATAAATGCGCGCGATTTTGTCCAGGGGCGCCGCGCAATGGGCACCCAGGGGCGCGGTATCCGCCTGGCTCTGGCGCAGCTCGTCCTTGGTGGTGAAGGGCAGGTCCGCCAGATCGTCCAACCCGCCCACCGCCTCGGCGTCGGCGAAACCGGCATCGGCTAATTTCGCGCGATAAAACGGCGAATTTTCGTACAGATAGGCGATCTGTTTGCGAAACAGCGTCTCATCGATCGCCCGTTGTTCGGTGGGATCGCGGGTCTCCACCTCCGGTTCGAACATATCCGGCCGGCGGTCGGCCGGGTCAGCCACCGTCATACTCGATGGGCTCGGCGCCATAGTGCGACATCAGGAAGCCGATTGGCCGTTGCTGCTCTTCGTTCAGATGACCAATCAGGCCCAAGGTGCGCGCCAGGATCGGAATGCCCCGCACCGCACCTTTTGGCACGTCCAGATCCAGCAATACGGCGGCCATGGGGCCGGTGAGGTTCATCGGCAGCGGCTTGCCCCAGACCTGTTCGACGACGGCGGGGAATTCGCGCAGCAGGGCGACATACTCGCCGCTCACGCCGCGTTCGTCGGCCAGCGCCAGCACCCGCTCGGCGCGCGGGTCGATAGGGTGATGGATGGGATGGCCGAATCCGGGCAGAAACTTGCCGGCGGCCTTGTATTCCTGTCCGATTTCCAATGCCGCATCGGCGGCGGACAGACCTTTTTCCGAGATCCGCTGGCGGGTGGCGTCGAGCATCTCGGCGCCCTGTTCCGCGCTACCCAGGATCACCGAGCCGACCCCCAATATGCCGGCGGCGACGGCGGCTTGCAGGGCCTCCGGCGCGGCGGCCAGGGTCATGCGGGCGGCTTGGACGCTGGGCACCAGACCGTGCTCAGCCAGGGCGACTACCAGCAGGTCGAGAAAAAACGCCTGATCCTCGGTCGGCTCCTTGCCGGTCAGATGGAAGTAGAAGAACTCGGCAATCGACACATGGCCCATCACCTCGTTGCACAGATCCTTGCCGCGCACCGTGATCGAGGCTGCGTCAGACGTTTCGATCGCCGATTTGGCCTCGCCCTTTTTGCCGATCAACATGGTTTTTCGCTTTCTTTTTATGGTTATCGGTGGAGCTCGAATAATGCCGAATTCCCCGCTATAGGGCGACGATAGCCGGTTTTGGGCGGCCTGAGAACGTTTCGGGCGCGAGAATCGTCTACTTGGCGCCAGGAAGGTTTCTTGACTCCTATCGCGCTGGCGCGCGTACAATGATGACCTCAATAAAACCAAGAACTGCGATTGCGTGTCCGCAACCAGCACAGGAGAACGGCGCTATGCAATATGGGATGTTTTCGATGCCCCTTCGGCCCCCCGGAGGCGATGTCACCAAGGAATACCATCAGGACGTCGAGACTTTTGTGCTGGGCGATAAGCTCGGCTACAGCGAAGGTTGGATGGGCGAGCATTACACCATTCCGTGGGAGCCCGTGCCGTCGACCGATCTCTTCGCCGCCAGCGTTTTTGCGCAAACCGAACAAATCCGCGTCGGCACCGGGGTTGTGTTGCTGCCCATGCACGATCCGCGCCTGGTGGCGCTGCGTATCGCCTATCTCGACCATCTGTCGAAAGGCCGGCTGAATTTCGGCATCGGCGCCGGCGGCGCGCCGACCGACTTCCACTTCTGGGACATCGACTACAAGGAAGGCGAACATCGCGCGCGTATGCGTGAATCGATCGACGTCATCAAACGCTTGTGGACCGAGGATGACCCGTTCGAGCACAACGGTAAATTCTGGCAGTTCAAGGTGCCGGAGCCGATGATGCAGGTGCCGCTCTATCATCACGTTCGTCCCTATCAGGACCCCCATCCGCCGATCGCCGTAGCCGGTTTGCACAAGGCCTCGGAATCGCTGGTCACGGCGGGCGAGCAGGGTTGGATTCCCATGAGCATCAACTATCTGCCGGCGGAGAATTTGATCACCCACTGGGGTGCGGTGTGCGATGGCGCGAAGAAAGGCGGCCGGCCAACGCCGAGCCGGCGCGATTGGCGTATTGCGCGGGAAATATTCGTCGCCAAGACCGACGCCGAAGCGCGCGATAAAGTGCTCAACGGCCCGATGGCGGCGGCCTATTCGAACTACATGTTCAACGTGCTGCAGTCGCTCGGCGTGGTCGATCTCTATAAGTCGGATCCGGACATGCCCGACGAGGCGCTGACGGCGGAATATGTCTGCGACAACATCTGGGTCGTCGGTAGTCCCGATACGGTCGCTGAGAAGCTCGAGACCCTCTACAACGACGTCGGCGGTTTCGGCACGGTGTTGCAGATCCAGTACACCTACGAGCCGTTCCAGGAATGGAAAGACAATATGGAACTGCTCGCCAAACAGGTGATGCCGCAACTCAAGCATCTTGTGCCGGACGACGCGGATGCGGCTGCAGCGGCGCAGTAAACCGGCACCGGAGACAATACGAACAGGGAGTACCTGTCATGTCGCTTGCTGCAGATGTCGAACGCGTTGTCGCGCCGTACATTGCTCGGTGTATTGCGCAAGAAGAAATTCCGATCATCGATGTCGGCGCCTATCTGGCCGGCGATATCGAGGCGCGCGAGCAATTCGCCGTCGATCTGCGGGCGATCCAAGAAAGCCTGGGGTTCTTCGTCGTCGTCAATCACGGGGTGTCCCAGGACCTCATCGATCGCAGTTTTGCGCAGGTCGCCGAGCTATTCGCGCTGCCGCTCGAGACCAAGATGAAGTATCAGGTCGATTACCACCACATCGGCTACATCCCCGACAAAGCCAGCGTGTTGCGCCATTCGGAAATATCGAAGGCCAACGACAATAAGAAGAAAGACAAGAACGAGGGCTGGTCGTTCATGCGCGATCGGACCCCCGGCGACCCCAAGGTGGTGGCCAATGTTCGCCATCGCGGGCTCAACAAGTGGCCAGCGGAACTACCTAATTTCCGCCCGATCATTCGCGAGTATCAAGACAAGATGGAAGCGCTGGCGCTGAAAATGCTGCCGGTCTATGCCCGCGCATTAGAGATGCCGGCGGACTTTTTTGACGACAAGTTTACCTGCCCGGAATATTACAACCGCTGTTCCTGGTACCCGCCGACCGAGGTGGAAGAGGGTCAACTTTCGGTGGCGGCTCATTCCGACCATACATCGATGACTTATCTGCCGCTGATGGAAGTGCCGGGGCTGGAAGTCATGGCGCCGTCGGGCAAATGGATAGAGGTCGACCCGTTGCGCGGCGGCATCGTGGTCAACACCGGCGAATTCATGAACCGCTGGAGCAACGGGCGCTTCATCGCCACGCCGCACCGGGTGGTACCGCCGGAACGGGACCGCTACGCGTTGACGTTCTTTTTTAATGCCAACGATGAGACGTTGGCCGACCCGTTGCCGACTTGTGTTGAGCCCGGCGAAAAACCGAAATACGAACCCATATCGTTCCACGAATTTCAGATTGGCTATCTGGACACCAACTACATCTACCGAACCGCGGAGATGGATGAAGACTAAGGAGGCCTGCCATGTCGGTTGCTGCAGAAATCGAGCCTACTGTCACGCCGGACATTGCCCGGTGCATCGCCGAAGAAGAAATTCCTATCGTCGATGTGGGCGCCTATCTGTCCGGCGATGTCGCCGCGCGCGAACAACTGGCGGTGGATCTGCGGGCGATCCAGGAAAGCCTGGGTTTCTACGTCATCGTTAATCACGGCGTGCCGCAGGATATCATCGATCGTAGTTTCGAGCAGGTTGCAGAGCTGTTCGCCCTGCCACTCGACACCAAGATGAACTACCGGGTCGACTACCACCATATCGGTTATATCCCGGACAAGGCGACCGTGCTGCGCTGGTCGAAGATCGCCGACAACAAGAAGAAAGATTTAAACGAAGCCTGGGCGTTCATGCGCGAGCGCACGCCCGACGATCCCAAGGTGGTCGCCAATGTGCGCCATCGCGGGCTCAATAACTGGCCGGAAGAACTGCCGAATTTCCGGCCGGTGCTCTTGGAGTACCAGGAGACCATGGCGGTGCTGGCGCAGAAAATGTTGCCGGTCTATGCCCGCGCATTGGAAATGCCGGCGGACTATTTCGACGATAAGTTTTCGCACCCGGAATATTACAATCGCTGCGCCTGGTACCCGCCGGCCGACGCCGAAGAGGGACAATTCTCGCTCGCGCCCCATGCCGACCATAGCTCGATTACCTATCTGCCGTTGATGGACGTGCCGGGGCTGGAAGTTATGGCGCCGTCGGGCAAGTGGATCGAGATCGCGCCGCTGCGCGGCGGCATTGTGGTCAATACCGGCGAGTTTCTAAACCGCTGGACCAACGGCCGGTTTATCGCCACCCCTCACCGGGTGGTGCCGCCGAAGAAGGACCGCTACGCGCTGACCTTCTTCTTCAACGCCAACGACGAGACCGTTGCAGATCCCATCCCGACCTGCATCGAGCCGGGCGCGAAACCTAAATACGAGCCCATGTCGTTCCACGACTTCTTCATCACCTATATGGACGGTAATTATATCTACCGGACGACGGAGATGGACGAGGAGTAGGTAAGGGTATTCGAAATGTTAAAATTCGTTAGACGGATACTGGTTTGGGTTTTTGTTTCCGGTGTCTTGGTGTTACCGGTGAGCGCTGTCGCTGATGACATGATGGATGAGGCACGCGCCGCTCTCGTCGAATTTACCGAAGCTGTGTTGGCGGGCCCGGACGTGTTAGCGCCTCTTTTGGCGCCTGAATATCAGATCATGCGCACTAATGGGGTTGGTTATGACCGTGACGGTTATTTGAACCGCGGCGCCGGTTCGGTCAATGCGCAACCCGACTTTTCGCACGAAGATCTCGTCGTCACAGTCGATGACGATGTCATGGTTGTGCGTTATTTTCTTCGGATAGACGAGACGATCGATGACAAACCGGTAAAAAAGCGTGCGCCGAGACTGACAGTATTTCGAAAAATCGACGATATATGGAAGGTCGTCGCCCATTCGAATTTTGGCGCCACCAACTAACTTTTCGCCGATGTGTATCGCGGCGCAAACGGCTTTGATAGAAGGCGGTTGTAATGAGTGAGAACCACCTTCTTGTCGAGGTCCGCGACCAGGTCCTCTACGCGACCTTGAACCGACCGGAAAAGCACAATGCCTTGAGCCTGGCATTGCTGGCGGACCTGCGAAAACTGTTCGAAAGCCAAGCCGGCGACGACACGCTGCTGGCCGCGGTGCTGACCGGAACCGGCGAGAAAACATTCGCGGCCGGCGGCGATCTGCGGGAATTAGCGGCGTTGCGCACCGCGCCTGAGGCCGAACAGATGGCGCGCGACGCCAAGGCGGCGCTGAACGCCATCCGCACTTTTCCGGTGCCGGTGATCGCCGCTCTCAACGGTAATACGTTTGGCGGGGCGGCGGAACTGGCCGTTGCGTGTGATTTCCGCATTGCCGCGGCCCATGCAAGGATCGGCTTTGTCCAGGGGCGGCTGGCGCTGTCCACGGCCTGGGGCGGCGGTCCCGATTTGCTGCAACTGCTTGGCCGGGCGCAGGGATTGCGGCTGATGGTGACCGGCGAGATGGTGCCCAGCGGCGAGGCGTGGGCGATAGGTCTGGTCGATAGAGTCGCTAGTGAAAACGACGGTTTGGAAGAGGTGGTGGAGGAATTTCTCGAACCCATGCGCCAGCAGGCGCCGCAAGTGATGCGTGTTTTCAAGGCGCTTAGCGACGCGCATAGGCGGGGCGATTCCCGCGAGACAATGCAGGAAATAGAGACCAAAATGTTCGTCGAGACTTGGGTTCACGACGATCACTGGGAGGCGGCCGAGAAGGTTCTGCCGTCGCGGAAATAAACGATATGAGCAAAGCTACCAAAGGCCACACCGAACAAGAAGCGCTGGCCGAGCGCGCGCCGCCCGATAAGCCCAACCCGTTCACACCGTCGGGCATCGAGGTGCCGGTGGTGGTGACGCCCGATATGGTCGATTTCGCCGATGTTGGCCAGCCCGGCCAGTATCCCTTCACCCGAGGAATATTCGAGAACGGCTTTCGCGGCCGGTTGTGGACGATCCGTCAATATTCCGGGTTCGGCACGGCGGAGGAATCCAACGAGCGCTACCGCTTCCTGCTCGACCAGGGGCAGACCGGCCTGTCGGTCGCCCTCGACCTGCCGACCCAGTGCGGCTACGACCCGGTCGATCCCATGGCGCGGGCCGAGGTGGGCAAGGTCGGCGTGTCGCTATCTAACCTGGCCGAAGTGGAGCTGCTGTTCGATGGCATCGACGTCGGCTCGATCTCGACCTCGTTCACCATCAACGGCACCGCGTCGATCAGCTACGCGATGTATTGCGCCGTGGCCGACAAGCAGGGCGTGCCGCGCGAGAAGCTGACCGGCACCATCCAGAACGATATTCTGAAAGAGTATGTGGCGCGCGGCACCTGGATCTTCCCGGTCAAGCCGTCGATGCGCCTGATCGCTGATACCATCCTGTTCTCCAACGAGCAGACACCGCGTTTCAACGCGATTTCGATCGCCGGCGCCCATGTGCGGGACGCCGGTTGCACGGCGGTCGAAGAGATGGGTTACACCCTGGCCAACGGGCTGGCCTATACCGACGAGCTGATCCGCCGTGGCGGCGATGTGGAGAAATTCGCCCGCCGCCTGAGCTTCTTCTTCTATGTCCACATGGATTTCTTCGAGGAGATCTGCAAATTCCGCGCCGGCCGCCGGCTCTGGGCCAAGCTGATGAAGGAACGCTATGGCGTCGAGGACCCCAAGGCGCAGATGTTCCGCTTCGGCGTGGTATGCGGCGGCTCGTCCTTGATTGGTTCGCAACCCCACAACAACATCGTGCGGGTCGGCACTGAGACCATGGCGGCGGTGTTGGGCGGGGCGCAATCGATCTTTACCTGCGCCTTCGATGAGGCGTTCCAAATCCCCACCGAGCATTCCGCCGAGATCGCGCTGCGTACCCAACAAATTATTGCCCACGAAAGCGGCATCGCGCGTACCGTCGATCCCCTGGGCGGCAGCTATTATGTGGAATGGCTGACCGATCAGATGGAAGCCGGCATGATGGGCGTGATCGAGGAGATCGAGCAATATGGCGGGGTCGAGAAAGCGGTCGAGGATGGCTGGCTGCAGATGAAAATCGCCCAGCGGGCGTCGGAGCGTAAACGCGCCGCCGATACCGGCGACACCGTGATCGTCGGACAGAATTATTATCGCCGCGACGACCAGAGCGAAGGGGTCGGCGAAGTGTTCAAACTCGACCCCCAGGCGACGGCGAAGGTTGTCGAGAAATACGAGCGGGTACGCGACACCCGCGATTCCGCCGCCGCCGAGGCCTCCCTGGCGGCGCTCGAGAAGGCGGCGGCCGATGACGGCGAAAACCTGATGCCCTATCTGATCGATTGCTGCCACGCCTACGCCACGGTTGGTGAGATGGTCGCCACCCTCAAGGGCCAGTGGGGCGAATTCGAAGAGCCGGTGCGATTGTGAGGGATGGCGATAGGAAGACCCTCTCCCAGAGGGAGAGGGTGGTGAGCGAAAGCGAGCCGGGTGAGGGGTTACAAACCCCTCCGCGTTTCCTCGATCCATCTTACCCCCTCACCCCAACCCTCTCCCCATGGGAGAGGGGGCTTATTGTCGAGGGTCACCCCCACCTAAATCCTCCCCCATCAAGGGGGAGGACTTTGAACCGTGTGTCGGCTACCGCCCTAACTCCCTCCCCCTTGATGGGGGAGGGCCGGGGTGGGGGTGACGTTAAAAGATGAAATCGTTGCTTGGAAAACGGATAACGGCATCATGAGCCTTAAGGGAAAACGTATCTTGATCGCCAAGCCGGGCCTCGATGGCCATGATGTGGGCGCCAAGATTATTGCGCTGGCGTTGCGCGACGCCGGCGCCGATGTGATCTATACCGGCCTGCGCAAGAGCCCGGACTATATCGCCCGGGTCGCCGTCGATGAGGATGTCGACGCGGTGGGCCTGAGCATGCTGTCGGGCAGTCACAAGGAAATCGTCGCCGAGACGGTGGATTGCCTGGCGGCGCTCGACGCCGGCGACATTAAGATATTCGTCGGCGGCACCATCCCGGCCGACGACCATGCCGGGCTGATCGCGGCGGGGGTGTGCGGTATCTATACCGCCGAGATGACGGTCGACGACGTGTTGTCGGCGATCGATAAGGAGCTGGCCGCGTGAGCAGCGGCCCCCTGTCGGGCATTCGTATCTTGGAAGTCGGCCATGTTCTGGCCGGTCCGTTTTGCGCCATGATCCTGGCCGATCTCGGCGCCGATGTGATCAAGATCGAGCCGCCAGCCGGCGACATGGCGCGCAATATCACGGGTAATTTCATCGGGCCCTATAACGACTATTTCACCAGCATCAACCGCAATAAGCGCGGTATTGTGCTCGATCTTGGAACGGCTGAGGGCCAGACCCGGATGGCCGAATTGGCGGCGTCGGCGCACGGGCTGATTACCAATTTGCGGCCCTCGACGATCAAGCGGTTCGGGCTGACCTACGACGCTCTCAAGACCCACAACGATAAGCTGGTCTGCGTGGCGCTGACCGGCTTCGGCCTCGATGGGCCCTATGCCGATAAGCCGGCCTACGACTATATCGTGCAGGCATTGACCGGGGTGATGGCGCTGACCGGCGATCCCGGCGGCTTGCCCACCAAGGCGGGCTATTCGGCGGTCGATAATTCGACCGGGATCATGGGTGCGGTGGGTCTGTTGGCGAAGATCGTCGAGGGCAAGGGCGGCCAGGTCGATGTGTCCTTGTTCGACACCATGCTCATGCAGCTCAATTACCTCGCCTCGGCCTATCTCAACCATGGCGTCAAGCCGCAGCGCATTGCTAATAGCGGCCATCCCCATATGGTGCCGGCGCAAGTGTTCGCGACCAGCGATGGCTACGCGGTGCTGTTCATTTCCACCGACAAGTTCTGGCGCCGGTTCTGCGATATTGTCGGCTGGCCCGAGCGCGCCGACGATCCAAAGTTCGCCACCATGGCGGCGCGGGCGGAGAACCGCGAAGAGGTGATCGCCGAGACCGCCGCCTTGATGAAGACCCGCGATACGGCGGCGTGGGTCGAACTGTTGGGGGCTGAGGGCATCGTTGTCTCCGGTATCGCGACCCTGGACTCCGCTCTCGACGGCGACATCGCCACGACCCGCGACATGGTGGCGGTGATCCCAACCCCCGATGGACCGCTGCGCGTCGTTGGCAATCCGATCAAAATGTCCGATCACGGCGCCAGCTATGGGCCGCCGCCCTTGCTGGGAGAGCATACCGACGACGTATTGGCTGGAACTGTCGCAACGGCGGCCAAATGAGCAAGGGGGGCCGCAATCCGCAGCCAAACCCAAGGCGCGAAATGAGCCGCGCCCTATCGCGGGTGGCCAATGCCACCGTCGCCGAGACTCTAAAGCATCAGGCGGAACATCAGGCGAAACGGCCGGACCAAGAACTCTACCGCATCGGGGTGACCGGCGCGCCGGGGGCCGGCAAGAGCACATTGATCAGCCGGCTGGCATCACGCCGAGTCGAACGCGGCGCGAAGGTCGCCGTCGTCGCCATCGATCCGACCAGCCCGGTGTCGCAGGGCTCCATCTTGGGCGACCGCATTCGCATGGACGCGGTGTCCGACGATCCCAATATTTTCATCCGCTCGATCCCCAGCCGCCGCGCCCATGACGGTTTGGCGGATAACACCGCCGATCTGCTCTGGGCGATGGAGGGACATGATTTCGACGAGGTCATCGTCGAGACGGTCGGGGTCGGCCAGGCGGAATATTCGATCCGCGCCATCGTCGACACGGTGGTGCTGGTGTTGCTGCCGGAATCCGGCGACGCGGTGCAGGCGATGAAGGCCGGCCTGCTGGAGATGGCCGACATCTACGTGGTCAACAAGGCCGATCTGCCCGGCGCCGAGCTGATGGCCGGTGACATCGCCGCCACCGCCGATCGCCGGGCGGATGTTGAAGGGGGATGGGTGCCGCCGGTCTTGCAAACCTCGAGCCGCGACGCCGACAGTTTCGCCGCGCTCGACGAGGCCATCGAAGCCCACCGCGCCTGGCGGCAGGCGCGTGTTGACGCGGACCAAGTACGCCGCGCGCGCACCCGCTATCAGGTGCAAGGCCTGATCAGCCGCCGCGCCGAGGAGCTGTTGGAAGCCATGGCCGAAGACGAGCTCGACCGCTCTCCGAAGGAAATCTACCAAGCTCTGCTGCGCCAGCTCGCCTCCGCGCCGGAAGATGGCGACGAATAAAAAAACCGCCACGATGTTTTCCGACCGGGCGGTTCCTCTTTTCCCCGCACCTACCTTAAATTCATCAGCGCGGTAACGGGGCTTTTATAGTGCGCGATTGTGACAACATGATGACAGATGGCGCGAAAAAACGAACTATAACTGTCTCGCGCAGATCCTCACCCTGAGCCTGTCGAAGGGCGAGGATCCGACCTCATACTTCGACAAGCTCAGCATGAGGTCTTGTTGGAATTTTCGAAATTCTACTCCGTGGCAGCCGTAATTTCATCTTCGAGGATTTCAAAGACCACGGCGCATTCGTCTTCCAGGCGGTCGGCGGCGGCGACTTTTTTGTAATACTGGTTGCAGATGCGTAAGAGCGGTGCCGACAGGCCCAACACGTCGGCCTGTTCCTCGACGATGTCGAGGTCTTTCCACAACAGTTTGCTGGGACCCGCACAGGGCTGCCACTTGCGCTCGGCGATGATGCCGGCGCGCATGCCGAAGACCGTCGAGCCGGCGGCGCTGGGGCCGACGATATCGAGCATGGTCTCGTTGTCGAGGCCCATCTGGGCGCCGAACAGCATGCCTTCGGCCAGGGCCACGGTATTGGCGCCGACCATGAAGTTGATCATGAGTTTGAGCTTGATGCCGGTGCCGTAGTCGCCAACATAGGTCGTCTTCGGCGCGACCAGCTCTAACATGGATTTGACCTTGTCGCAGGCCGCCTCGTCACCGCTCATCATGACGACGCCCTTGCCGGCGCGGATCACCGGTTGGGTGCCGCTGATCGGGCAATCGATGATCACCGCCGAGGTCTTGTCGATTTCGGCCTTAAGTTCTTCCTTAATCGCCACCGGGAAGGTGTTCATCTCGATGATGATCAGCCCGTCATGGACGCCGGCCAATACCCCGTCCTCGCCGTAAAAGGCCTCGCGGGCGGATTCCACGGTGGGCAAAGCGGAGAGGAGGAAATCGCAGCTTTCGGCAAGCTCGCGCGGCGTGTCGACCAGGCTGCCCCCCATATCGGGAAAATCTTCAGTGCTCGGCCGGCGCACAGCAATGCATTCGTAGCCGTGGGGCATGATCAACTCCGCCGTCAAACGGCCGATGAGGCCGAGGCCAAGAATGCCAATTTTTTCCGCCATGGACTTTCTCCTGTCTGTAACCGTTACGCCGCATCTCCCAAGACCGCGCCCCGAAACCGGTCGCGCAGATAAGCGCCGTCGCGCGCCGGCAATACTTTCTCCGGATTGCCCGGCGCGATTTTGATATTGGCGAATAGCGGCCCATCGCCGGCGTGAAGACGCGCCGCCAGGGCTTCGACCCCGGCCATATCCGCCACCTCGTCGACCGCGTTCAGTCGGCAGGCGCGGGCCACCGCCGTCAGATCAGTGCCGTGGGCGGTGGCGGTGGGTTGTTCGCCGGTCTCGCCATAGACTTCGTTATCAAGGACGATGATGGAGAGGTTAGCGGGGGCCTGGGCGCCGATGGTTGTTAACGTGCCGAGGCCCATCAACAAATCGCCGTCGCCGGTGATGCCCAACACCGGTTTGGTCGGTTGCGCCAGCGCCAAGCCCAACGCGAGCGCGGCGGTGCCGCCCATGGCGCCCCACAGATAGAAGTTTCGCGGATCGTCGCCGGCCGCCGCGCAGTCGTAAGTCGCCGAGCCCAGGCCCGAGACCACAAGCAAATCCCTCCGGTCGGCGAGCAGGCGGGCGACAACGTCGCGGCGGTCGAGAAGTGCGGCGCTCATCTCAGTCCTCGGCGGTGAAATCTTTGCGGCCGATCAGCCGTTGCGACAGCAGGACCGCGACACCTTGTGAGCCGTCGAAGGCGATGCGCAGCGCGGAGTCCACCGTCTCCGCCACATCGGCCGGATCGTCGACCCGGTGGACCGTGAGGCCCGATATTTTGAGAATGTCAGGCGTGGTGCGGCCCATTTGCACCTGCCACGGATTGAACTCACCCCACTCGCCGCGCATGGTCACCAAGGTCACGAAGGGCAGCCGGCAGGCCGCGAGCAGTGAGAACATGTTCACGCAATTGCCGACGCCGCTCGACTGCATCAGCATGACGCCGCGGTCGCCACCCAGCCAGGCGCCGGCCAAATGGGCGACGCCTTCTTCCTCGGTGCTCAGCACCACGGCGTGCATGTCCGGGTCGGCATGGCAGCGGTCGATCAACCGGGTGTGGCCGGCGTCCGGCACATAGACCACTTGGCGTATCGCGCTGGCGCGAAACAGTTCATAGACCGCGTCGCGCCAATCGTTGGGGTCGGTCGCCGGCAAGGCCGAGGGGTGGGTCAGGGTCATCGCGTGAGCACTTTCATAGGTTCGAGTTTGTGAGGGTGAATTGGCGCCGTCAAGCGCGGCGCGACAAAAGACGCATGCTACCAAAGGCGGCTCAGCGGCGCTTTGACGTGAATCCCGGCACTCATTAATGTCCCAACGGCGCGGTATCATGGCGCGTCATTAACTGGGGGTAGAGATGGGCATTATTTCTTGGATCATTTTGGGGTTGATCGCCGGCTTTGTCGCGAAACTGATCATGCCGGGCGATGATCCTGGCGGCATTGTCGTCACGATTATTATCGGTATCGCCGGTGGGGTCATCGGCGGCTTTGTCGGCAACCTATTAGGCCTTGGCGGTGTTTCCGGCTTTAATATCGGCAGCATTATCCTGGCGATTGCCGGTGCGGTGATCCTGCTTATTGGCTACCGCATGATTAAGAAAAAATCAGCCTAGACACGACGGCGCTTCCTCTGGCCGGTTAAGTACGGTCTTAGGGTTGCGGACGCGTCTTCGGACCGTTATAGCGGTGGCAATATGACGCGCGCGCAGCCATGACAGAAGCAGGCGAGACCAGTCCCCGACGGGCCGGGCTTTGGCTGATCCTGCTGGTCACCATTGCCGTACAGGTATTGGCGACCTTCACCACATTATCGCTTGCCGCCATCGCACCCGATGTGGCGGCGGGCATCGGCGTGTCGCCTGAACTGGTCGGCTTCCAAGTGAGCTTGATTTATTTGGGCGCCGCGGTGATGTCGACCGTGGCCGGGTTCCAACTGCGCCGTTGGGGGCCGATCCGGGTGAGCCAGGCGAGCCTGATGTTCTGCACAGTCGGCGCCGGCTTGGCGGTTGTACCCTCTGTCGCGGTGATCGCCGTGGGATCGTTGATCATCGGCTTCGGCTACGGCATGACCAACCCGGCGGCGTCGGAATTACTGCTGCGCCTGATGCCGCCGGAACGGCGTAACCTTATCTTTTCGATCAAGCAAACCGGGGTGCCGATCGGCGGCGTCCTGGCGGGGTTGACCGCGCCGACGATCAGCCAGACCTTCGGTTGGCAATGGGCGCCGGCCGTCGCCGCCATTTCGTGTTTTTTGCTGGTCCTGTTGATGCAGCCCTTGCGCGCCGTGTGGGACGCCGACCGGGATCCAACGGCGCGGTTCAGCGAAAACCCGTTCGACGCCATGACCATGGTATGGCAATCGCGGCCCTTACGTTGGCTCTCGATCAGCGGATTTTTCTATGCCGCGGTGCAGCTTTCGCTGGCGACCTTCGTGGTGACCCTGCTGGTCAGCGACACCGATTTCAGCCTGGTCGAGGCGGGCGCCGTTCTCGCCGTGGTTCAGGCGGCCGGGGTCGTTGGGCGGGTCGGCTGGGGCTGGGTCGCCGACCGTCTCGGCAATGGTCTCGTGGTTCTACTCATCATGGGCGGTGCCTGCATCACCGGCGCACTGTTGGTTATGGCGGTATCGGAGGCCTGGAGCACCGTTGCGATTTATCTGCTGTTTACGCTGTTCGGTCTGAACGCGCTGGGTTGGACCGGGGTGTTTCAAGTCGAGGCGGCGCGTTACGCCCCACAGGGCGAGCTCGGCTCGGTGATCGGCGGCATCACCGCACCGACCTATGGCGGCGTGATCGTCGGCCCGGCAGTATTCTCGCTGGTCTTTATATCTGTCGGTGCCTACACAACGACCTTCGCGCTGGTTGCCCTGTTTGCCCTACTTGGTATGCTCGCGCTCGCCCTGGTCGGTCGCGCCGCCGCCCGCGACCCCAACGTTTCGGCACAGTTCTAATTTCGGCACAGTTCTAATAAGGAAAATAAAATGGAAACCCCTGTCTCATTCATGTCTGACGGCCTGAAGCTCGCCGGTATTTTGCATACGCCCGACGATATGGCGCCTGGTGAGAAGCGGGCGGCGCTTCTGGTGATGCACGGCTTCGGCACCAGCAAGGATGGTTCGACGCCGGAGATCATGGCGAACATGTTCTGCGACTGGGGCTATATCGCGCTGCGCTTCGATTATCGCAGTTGTGGCGAGAGCGAGGGCGAACGCGGCCTGATCCGCTGCCTCGATCAAGTGGCCGATACGCAAAACGCGGTCACCTGGATCGCCGAGCAGGACGGTGTCGATGCGGATCGGATCGGGGTGATTGGCCATAGTTTCGGCGCCGCGGTCGCCGCCTATGCCGGCGGCGTCGACGAGCGCATCGCCGCGGTCATTTCGTCGTGCGGCTGGGGCGATGGGGACACCAAGTTCCAGCTCCAGCATCTCGGCGACGACTGGACGAAATTCACCGACGCCTTGGCCGAAGGCAAGCGGCGGCGCGAGGCCGGCGAACCCGACCTGCGCATGTCGCGGTGGGACATTGTGCCGATCCCCGAACATTTGCGCACCAATATGGGCGAGAACGTGATCATGGATTTCCCGTCTGAGACCGCCCAGAGCATGTTCGATTTCCGCGCCAACGATGTGGTCGGGAAAATCGCGCCACGCCCGCTGCTGCTGTTCCACGCCTCGGACGATTCGGTGACGCCAACCGACCAGTCCTTGCAACTGTTCGCCCATGCCGGTCAGCCGACCGATCTGCTGCTGTTGTCAGGGGTCGATCATTTCCCGTTCTCCATTGGTAATGACCGCCCGCGCGACGCCCTGCACGATTGGCTGAAAACCTATTTACCGGCTTAAGCATCGGGCCAAGTTGCGATAGTCTGTAAGGCAAAGGAATAAGCAACAATCGGGAGGGACAGTTCGATGGGTTACGATATCTACACACCGACGGCGGAAGAGGTGGATGCGCGGATCGGGCGTTTCAACGAGTTGAAACCCATGTCGACGGCCGACGATTTATCCTGGGTTCCGCAAAAGGCGTGGGAGATATTTTTCGCCCAGACCATTAAGGCGGTGATCCTGGAGGATACCAAGAGCCCCTTCGGCAACGACGCGCCGATCATCGGCGCCGAGGGGACGACCATGTTTATCTCCGAAATGCCGCCAGGGCAGGGGCCGTGCCTGCACTCCCACAACAATACCTACGAGACCTTTATGGTGTTGCAGGGCACCATCGAATACCGCATCGGCGAGCCCATTATCCACAAAAGGGTTCTGAACCAATGGGACGTATTCTCCTGTCCCCCTGGGATCTACCGAGAGTTCAGTAATGTCGGCGAGGATACAGCCTTTCAGCTTACCGTGCTGACCGGCCCGGTCGAGCGCGACGATGTCTCGATGCCCAATTCGGTCAAGGAGCGGGTCGCCAATGAATTCGGTGACGACGTCGCCAATGCCTTCGGTGAGTTGATGCCCTTCGACCCGCCGGTCGCGTAGATGGCGGCGTAACCGATGCCTGTCGTTTCCGCGAACGGAATTCAGCAATATTACGAAATTACCGGCGACGGCCCGCCCTTGGTGCTGGTGGCCGGCATGGGCGGCACGGCGAATTACTGGGGCGACCAGGTCGATTTCTTCGCCCAGCACTACACGGTAATCACCTATGACCAGCGCGGCACCGGCCGCTCTGATCACAGCCCCGTGGATAGTATCGAACAGTTACGCGACGACTTGCTGGCGCTGCTCGATGTGTTGGATGTCGAGGTGGTCGATTTCATGGGCCATTCGACCGGCGGCAATATCGCCCAGATCGCCGGCATCGAAAATTCCGACCGACTTAAAAAGCTAGTGATCTATGCCAGCACCACCCATGGCGATCATTACCGCTCGAAAGTTTGGCGGGTGCGCCGGGCTATTCTTGAGCAGCAGGGTGCGGCGCTCTACGGCGATATGAGCAGCCTGATGTTGTATCCGCCCAATTGGATCGTCGAGAACGCGGAAAAATTGGAAAGCCAGCAGGCGGCTCAGATGAAGATGCTGGCGCCGGTCGAGGTGATGACCAGCCGTATCGAGGCGGTGCAGAAATTCGACCGGCGTGACCAGTTGGGCCAAATCACGACGCCGACCCTGGTGATTTGCGCGAAGGACGACAGTCAGACACCGGCCTATTTTTCAGAATATTTGGCGGCGAATATTCCGTCGGCCGAGCTGATCCTAATGGCGTATGGCGCCCACGCCTGTTCGCGTACCGCGCCGCGGGAATTCAACGAACATGTTCTGGGATTTCTCCAGAAGCAATAACGGGAGAGCAAGACAATGGCACATCAAGCAATCATCCCTGCCGGATCGGCGCCGCCGCTGGCGCCCTATTCGCCTGGCGTGCGCGTCGGTAACACGGTCTATGTATCGGGCGTGCTGGCGATGGATAGCGACGGCAACATTGTCGGCGAGGGCGATTTCAAGGCGCAAACCCGCCAGGTGCTGGAATCGATCAAGAGCGTGGTCGAGGCGGCGGGCGGCTCGATGAGCGATATCGCGTTTAACCAGATTTTCCTCGCCGACCTCTCTGGCTACGCCGCCATGAACGAAGTCTATGCCGAATATTTCCCCAGCAATCCGCCGGCGCGCTATTGCATCAAGGCCGAACTGGTGAAGCCGGAGTTCTTAGTCGAGATTTCATCGACCGCCCATGTCGGTTGAGCGCGGCGTGGCGTAGACCCTATCGCGCCCGCAAACCAGCGATCCCAGTTGCGGTCAGGGCGCCGACGACGATCAGCGCGCCGACGATTTGCAGCGGCGCTAATAACTCGCCCAGGAATATAAACGCGGCGAGCATGGTGAACAGCGGCTCGACATAGGAATATAGTGTCGCCTTGGCCGGACCGATCATGGCGATCGCCGCAAAAAAGCCGATGATACCGCAGGCGTAGAATACGGATGTGCCCACAATGCCGACCCAGCCGCTGGTCGATTGCGGTAGCTGCAAATCGCTGCGAATGGCGCTGAAGATGATGAAGACAATTGCGGCGGTGACCATCATATAGAATGTCACCTTACGGGATTCGCCGCTGCGGATGAGACGGCTGCTGGTTGCCGAGACGAAGCCCAGGCCGAACCCGCCGGCCAAGGCGTACAGTATACCGATAACAGAAAGCTTCTCGCTGCTGACACCGAGGGTGAGCGCCAGGCCGGCGAAGGCGACAATCGCGGCGATGATGGTAATGGGCGTGAGCTTTTCCCACCCCATCACCGCGACGATCAGGCTGGTGAACAGCGGGAACAGAAAAAAGATCAGCACCGCCAGCGACACGCCGAGAATTTCGATAGCGTTCAGAATTGAGAACGAAAACGCCACGGTAACCAAGCCCAGGATGATGGCGCCGAGCGCGTCGCGCTTGGGCAGGGCGAAGCGCGCGCCGGTCGCCATCAAGAATAGGGCGAGCACGACGGCCGGCACGATGAACCGCGCGGTCGCCACGGTCAGCGGGTCGCTGCCGGCTTGGTAGGCCAGGCCGGCCATGCTGTTGGTCAGGGCGAAACTGATGGTGAACCACGCCACTAAACCAATCGCCAGAATTTCGCGGCGTTCCATTTATTATTTTCCCCAAAAATTTTGCCCACTCAAACACAAAGGTCGGTGGCTATGCACGCCATCATTTTCCTTGTGGCGGCGTCTGTCGTAGTCTGACGCCTTAAATTCAGCGACATAAAGTGGAGCGCGCCATGTCATCCGAACCGTTGATCTATCTGAACGGCGATATCGTCGAAGCCGCCGATGCCCGCATCTCACCTTTCGACCGTGGGTTCCTATGGGGCGATGGGGTGTATGAGATTACGCCGAGTTTCGATGGCCAGCTTTATCGCCTCGATGACCATTTGGACCGGCTCTACCGCTCGCTGCGTTATGTGCGCATCGACCCGGGCATGGATCAGGCGGCGATGGCGGCGGCGACGCGCGAAACATTGGCCGCCAATGCGGGTCGGCTTGAGGCCGGTGGCATGTACCGCGTGGGGCATTGGATCACCCGCGGCGTCGATACCAATTCCATGAGCGCACGGGCCGCGGGGCCGGCGACGGTGATGATTTTCTTCCGCAAAGTCGATGTCGAGACGATTGCCCGCAACCAGGCCAATGGATTGCGCCTGTCGGTCTCCGCGACCCGCCGCAATCCGCCCGAATGCATCGAGGCGCGCGCCAAGGTCACCAGCAAGATGAACCAGATTCTGGCGGAACTCGACGCTGCCTCAAACGACTCGCTGTCGTTGATGCTCGATATCCACGGCAATGTGGCGGAAAACTCGGTGGCCAATTTCTTCATCGTACGCAACGGTAAGGTGATTACCCCGCCGGAGGGCAACATTCTGGAAGGGGTTACCCGCAAAGTGGTGTTCGAACTGTGCGAGCGTCTGGATATTCCCGTCGAGGAGCGCCTGTTCACCATGTACGACGTTTCCCAGGCCGACGAATGCTTCCTGACGTCGAGCGCGATCTGCGCCATGCCGGTGCGTGAAATCGACAGCTTCCAGCCGCGGCTCGAGCTGCCGGGACCGATCACCAGCCGGCTGATCGCCGCCTTTGCCGCCGATACCGGGTTCGATTTCGCGAAACTACCGAAGGCCGCCTAAGCGCCCGGTTCCACAAAAAGAAATTTGTCCCGTCACCCCCACCCCAACCCTCCCCCATCGAGGGGGAGGGGGTTAAACTGTGATCGATACGTGACCTCAATTCCTCCCCCCTTGTGGGGGAGGATTTAGGTGGGGGGGTCAGGAGCGGAGCTCCCGGAAAATATAGTCAGCTCGGTTTAATAACTGCCCGAATTCAATCGATTACGCTTAAACGGATGCAGCATTAGGCCTTCGCTTCGACGGCGAGGTTGAGCAGCCGCGCCGCGTTGTCGCCCCAGACCAGCGCCTTATCGTCTTCCGACAGGCCCCGAACTGAGTCGACATGGCCGACGGGGTCGGTCTCCGCCGTGTCGTAGGGATAATCGGTGCCCATCAGGATATGATCCGGGCCCCAGGCTTCGATCAGGTGGCGCAATTGCATTTCGGTGAACACCACCGTGTCGAAATGCAGCTTTTTCAGATAATGCGACGGCAGGTTGGGCAAATTGCCCCGCACATCTTCGCGGGTTGGGTAGGGATGATCGAAGCGGCCCCAATAGCCGGGCAGGTAGCCGCCGCCATGGGCAATGCAGACCTTTAAATTGGGGTGGCGTTCCAAATAGCCGTCAAACACCAGATGGCCGATCGCCAAGGCCGATTCCAACGGGTGGCCGATCAGGTTGGTGAAATAGTGATCCTTCATCCGATCGCCCTCGGTAGTGCCAACCGGGTGCATGAAAATTAGCATGTCGAGCTCTTCGACCTTGGCGAAGAACTTCTCCAGCCCGATTCGGGTGAGCTCCTTACCGCCCACATTGGTGCCGATCTCGACGCCGCGCATACCATGCTCCTTATGGCAGCGTTCCAGCTCGGCGACCGCCAGTTCCGGGGCCTGCAGAGGAACCGTGCACATGGGGATCAAGCGGTCCGGGTATTTGGCGCCCAGTTCGGCCATGTGGTTGTTGGTGTAAACCGCGGTCTCACGGCCCAATTCGGGATCGGCCCAATAGCAATAGTGCCAGGGCGCCGGCGAAATCGCCTGCATATCGACGCCGCAGGCGTCCATATCGGCGATGCGCAGCTCGGGCTGGGTCAGCTTGGGCATCAAAATTTCGTTCTGCTCGGCGTTGAGCCCGCGCGTGAGATCGCTGGCAAAGTGGATCGCCGGCACATCTTCCGCGGTCCAGTGGCCTTCGGCCATGGCGTCGACTTCAGGAATGTGCACGTGACAATGGATGTCGACGGTAAGGTGCTTGCGGCCGCTCTTCACGGTTTGGCTGTGGCCATGATCGGCCGCCGGCGCATGGTTGGCGCATTTGAATAGCATTTTGATCTCCCTGGGAAAGCGGGTCGCCTGTGCCCGACAATATTGGCCGGTTAGGCCTGAATTCGTGTGGTCAAGCGCTTGAACTTGTGGATATCAACAAAATTACGCATTCACTCACTTCAGCACCGAACACAAGTCCTGAAGCTGCGTGATTAACGAAAATGTCACATTGCTAAAATGTCACACTCGTTACAATAACGCGCGACCGGGAAAATATCGATATTATTATGTTGCATTCCGATTATGGTTGTAGTTTAAGCGTTTCAAGCGTGTTTTAACGTTAACGATTTTTTATGGTTCAACGAATATCACATTCGCCGAACCACGTATCAATTAAGGGGGAATACCTTATGTATCGCGCAGCCCTGCTAGGTAGCACAGCTCTTGTAGCGGCCCTGGCTTTCACACCGGCAACAGCCGGCACCGTCGGATCCGGCGACAATCTCGAAGTTAGCCTGTTTGGTGAAGTCCGCTTCCAGATCAACCACCGCAGCCAGGACGACTCAGCCGGCTTCGGTCGTGGCTTCCAGTTCGTCACTGACGAAGGTGAGTTGGGCATTGAAGCGCGCAACACCGCTGATAACGGCATCCTGTACGGTGTCGAAATCGTCCTCAATGTGAACACCGACGACACCACAAACGGTGACAAGGTTTTCGCATTTATTGACAGCGACAATTTTGGCCGCATCCAGTTGGGCGATAACGATAACGCCGCGGATTCACTCTTCGTCGATGGCGCTGATGTCATAGCCGCTCGCGGTGGCTACGATGGCGAAGTCTCCGATGTCTTCAATTTTGGTAACTGGATCGGCGTTGGTACGGACAATGTTGGTAAATCGACCAAGATTACCTATTTCACACCGAATATCGCCGGCTTCACGCTTGGTGCCTCGTTCACGCCGGATACTGGCGCTGCGGGCGCTAGCTTTGGTGAGGTGGACAACAATGGCAGTTTTGAGAAAGTCTTCGATATCGCCGGTAACTTTGTCGGTGAATTTGGTGACCTTGAAATAGTCATTGCCGCATTTGGTGAATTTGGCGACAGCGAAGATCCGGCCGTTGAAGGTCCTGAAACACTCGGTATCGGTGGTACCATCGCTTATGGCGGTTTCTCCTTCGGTGCGGGCTATACTGATTTCGGTGAAGCCGGTACTAATCAAACGACCGATCCTGGAACTGACGCAGGTTCCTGGTGGGATGTAGGTCTTGGATACCGAAGCGGACCCTGGGGTGTTTCTGTTGGTTACTATGAAGCTACCTTCGAGCATGGCGCAGGCGTGCCAGATCACACCAACAAAGTACTCACGTTTGATGCGGACTATGAAGTTGCGCCGGGTTGGACAACGGCCGCTAGCTTGAGCTTCAACGAAGCTGAAAACCGTGATGGGGTGGCCGGTGACGACAACGACGGTCATTCATTCATCTTCTACAACATTTTCGGTTTCTAACCTCCCAGTACAGTTCAGTTTAATAGCGCCCCGCTTTGCGGGGCGCTTTTTTTTGCCGTTCTGGCACGGTGCTATGGTGTTAGCGAATTCTCGGAACAGATATTTGTCGGAACTCTAATTTACCTATAAGAAAACCCTGCTATCATTGGCCTTAAGAATAAGAATCGTGAACGTGATTTACGAGTAGCGTGGTAGTTGGCATGACGTTGATAACGGAAAAGAACGAGGCCTCGACCCTCGTCGAACTGGCCCTCGCAAAGTTACGCCAGGATATTCTCACCGGTGTCTTTGCGCCGGGGAGCAAATTGCGGGTCGAGGAATTACGTAATAGTTATGACATCGGCGCCAGCCCCCTTCGCGAAGCGCTGTCGCGTCTGGTTTCCAACGGCCTGGTAACCGCGCAGGGCCAAAAAGGGTTCCGAGTTGCTCCCGTATCGCTGGCCGACATTCGCGACATTACCGATACCCGTAAGTTGCTCGAACATGCGGCGCTGAGTGATTCTCTGCGGAATGGCGATGCCGACTGGGAAGCTGAAATTGTTGTTGCCTATGGTCGGTTGGATCGTGAGCATCAAGCTGTGCAAAAAACCTCTGGCGCCTCTATTGAGGTGTGGGAGCAGGCGAATGAGAACTTCCACGATACGCTGGTATCGGCCTGTACGTCGAAATGGCTGCTGAATTTTAGACAAATCGTCTACGATCAAGCCGCGAGGTATCGGCGCTTGGTCATTTTGAATGATGAACAGGAACAGGGCGCTCACGAAGAACATCGGCAAATGCTGGCGGCGGCGAAAGCGCGCGATGTCGAAGAATCGTGCCGGTTGGCCGACGCGCACGCCGAGCGGACCTTTAATTTGATGGCCGACCGATTTAGCGACTAGCTTGCCGAAAGGTCTGCCCAATTCTGGAAAGTGCTTGAACAACCCTGCAACAATTGGGGAGATCAGCCATGAGTTTTAAAATTGCGGTGGTTCAGCCGATGGCCCATCAGCCACCGGATGATGAGAAAAACGTCGCGGATGCGATCGCCTATATAAAACAGGCTGCCGATCAGGGCGCCGATTTCGTCGCATTGCCTGAATCCTATCCCGGGCCTTGGCGCATGCCGGCCACCTTCAATCCAATCGAGCGAATCGCCGAAGCGGCTGCAAAGTATAGTGTCCATGTTCAGTTCGGTACGCTGCAGCCGATCAACGATGCCGACGCGACGGCGCATAATTTACTGATGCTGGCCTATCCCGATGGCCGCAATCCGGGGATCTATAAACGCACTCACCCGCCAGGGCCGTGGATATATACCGGCGGCGGTTATTGGGAATTTCAGTATGTGCCCGGTGACGAGTTCCCGGTCTTCGACACCATTCATGGTCGGGTCGGTCTTGCTATGTGCAGCGAAGTCTATGTGCCGGAAGTGTCGCGCGCCTTGGCTCTGCGTGGCGCCGAAATCATTTTCCTGCCCGGGGGCGTCGATAAGCAGAAACTGTGGGCAACCTGGCGTAACCTTATCTGGTCCCGCTCGATCGAAAATTTGGCCATCGCGGTGACCACGCAAAATCTGTTTTCCGCTGACCAGCGTGGGTTGGCGATGGTGGCGACGCCCGAAGAAGTCTTATTCGAGAGTACCGGGCCGGGCCTGTTCATCGTCGATGTCGATTTGGAGCGGGTGCGTGAGTTGCGCAACCTGAACGACGAGGTGACTTCGGGCAACCATAACGGGGCCAAGGCCGGTGTGTTGCGCCAGTGGCAACGGCCAGAACTCTACGACAGCTTCCATCCGCGTACCGATGACGAGGATTTACCCGACGCCGCGACCGGCGACGACTGAGTCGTTTCCAGACTGACTTATCGTTCGACGGTGGGGGGCGGCGTGAACGCCGTCACCGGCGGCGGATCGCCTTCATACTTCTCGATTTCGATGAGCGTACTATGGGCGATGGGGCCTTGGCCCAGGCGCGAGGTGCCCTTGTCGAGGGTCAGCACATTGGGATTGCCGTGCTTGTCCAGACTGCCGGTATTGCTAGCGTCAGCCGGATCGTACCAGGCGCCGGTCGATAATTGCACCACGCCTTGCCGGACCTCCTCGGTGACCAGGACGCCAGCGAGCAACTCGCCGCGCTCGTTAAACAGCCGCGCCACATCGCCATCTTTCAGGCCGCGCGCCTTGGCATCTTTGGGGTGAATCCAAACCGGCTCGCGGCCCTGGATCTTGCTGTCGCGGCTGATCTTGCCGTTATCCATCTGGCCGTGCAGGCGCGTGCGCGGCTGGTTGGAGATCATATGCAGCGGATAGCGGGCGGCGACATCGCCGCCGAGCCACTCGATAGGCTCGAGCCACGCCGGGTGGCCCGGACAATCGTCATAGCCGAACCCGTCGATGGCCTCGGAAAAGATTTCGATTCGCCCCGACGGGGTCGCGAGCCGAAAGAGATGGGGGTCGGCGCGGTAGTCGGCAAACATGACATGGGGGGCGTCGGGTTCGGGCACCTCCACATGGCCTTCGCTCCAGAACGAGTCGAACGAGGGCAGGGTGACGTCGCGCTCGGCAGCGCGCTGGCGGGTGCGGTCGTAGATATGACGCAGCCACTCGTCCTCGTCGCGGCCTTCCGTGAACGCCTCTTCGGTGCCGAGGCGACGGGCCAGTCCACGGAATATATCGTAGTCGTGGCGGGCCTCGCCGATGGGATCGATAGTTTGCTCCATCGCCAGAATAAAACGGTCGCGCGCGGTGGCGCCGATATCGTTGCGTTCTAACGTCGTCGTTGTCGGCAAAACGATGTCGGAAAATTTCGCGGTCGCCGTCCACCAGGGCTCGTTGACGATGATGGTCTCGGGCCGTCGCCACGCCTCGACCAGTCGGTTCAGATCCTGGTGGTGGTGGAACGGATTGCCGCCACTCCAGTAGATCAGTCTTATATCGGGGTAGGTGCGTTGCTTGCCGTCGAAATCATAGATCTCGCCGGGGTGGAGCAGGGTGTCGGAGATCCGCGCCACTGGGATCCAACTGTCGCAGGGGTTCTCGCCGGCGGACAGTGCCGGTGAGGGTACGGGGCGGCGCGGGTTGCCGATATTGCCCATGCTGCCATAACCAAAGCCGAAACCGCCGCCGGGCAGGCCGATTTGGCCGATCATGGCAGCGAGCACCACCGTCATCCAGAACGGTTGCTCGCCATGATCGCCGCGCTGCAGCGACCAATTGGTGTTGATCAGGGTGCGCTTCGACGCCATACGGCGGGCCAGGATACGGATGGTATCGGGTGAGATCTGGCAGATCGGCGACGCCCAGTCGGCATCTTTCGGCTGGCCATCATCGTCGCCGCGCAGATAGCGGGCGAATTGAGGAAAGCCGACGCAGTAACGTTTCAGGAATTCGCCATCCGCCAGGCCTTCACTGTCAAGGGTGTGGGCCAGGGCCAGCATCAGGGCCATGTCGGTGTTGGGGCGCAGGGCCAGCCATTCCGCGTCGAGGAAATCGCCGGCATCGTCGCGGATCGGCGACACGTTCACAAATTCGACCCCGGCCTCGCGCGCCTGTTTGAGATAGGGCCCGGCGACATGTTGGCCTGGCCCGCCCGACGAGACTTGGGTGTTCTTCATGGGAATACCGCCGAAGGCGACCACCAATTCCGAATTCTCGACAATCGAATCCCAGGTCGTCGCTTCCGACATGGCGGCCTGGGCGCTGCCCAGCACATAGGGCAGAATCGCGTAGCCGGCGGCGATTGAATAGGTGTGGACCTGGGTTGTGAAGCCGCCGACGGTGCCGAGAAAGCGCTGCACTTGCGTTTTCGCATGGTGGAACCGGCCGGCGCTCGACCAGCCATAGGAGCCACCGAAAATTGCCTGGTTGCCATGCTCGGTGCGCACCCGGTCGATCTCCGCGGCGACCATGTCGAGGGCCTCGTCCCAGGGGACCGCGACGAAGGGTTCGACGCCGCGCGCCTGGCGGTTGCCGCCGGGACCGCGATCGAGCCAACCCTTGCGGAACATCGGCCGCAGGACCCGGCTCTCGTCATAGACCGCATCGACCATCGAGTGGATGATCGGCGACGGCTCAGGATCCTTGGCAAAGGGCCGGACGCCGACGAACCGGCCATCTTCGACTTCGGCGGTGAAGGTCCCCCAATGGGAGGTGTGGAACAGGTCTTTGCGCGCCATAGAGCGGCGTCCTTGACTATTATCGAGCGCGCCATTGTCCGCACTCGTGCACAGATGTCAAAGGAAGTATCCTGTGACCAACGAGTCGCAGGCATAATTGGGGAGGATTTGATGGATATTCGCTTAGACGGCAGAACCGCGTTGATTACCGGGGGCAGCGAGGGTCTGGGCCGGGCCATGGGGCGCAAATTCGCCGAATCCGGCGCCAATGTGGTGCTAGTGGCGCGCGACCCCGGCAAATTAGAGGACGCCCAACGGGAAATCGCCGACGCGGTATCGGGAACCCAGGCCAGGGTCGAGACGGTGAGCTGCGATGTCACCGATCCGGCGCAGATCCGGACGGCGTGGGACTCGGTGGCGGGGTCGCTCGGGTCGGTCGATATTCTGATCAACAATGCCGGGGCGACCGCGTTTGGACCGTTCGCCAACATCACCGATGAGATGTGGCAGGACGACCTCGACCTCAAGCTGTTCGCCGCCATACGCCTGGCGCGCCTCGCGATGCCGGGCATGGCAGAACGAAAATGGGGGCGTATTATCAATGTATTAGCGGTAAGTGCTAAGACACCAGGTGCGGCCAGTGCGCCCACATCGGTCTCCCGGGCGGCGGGCTTGGCGCTGACCAAGGTGCTGGCCGGCGAAGGCGCGCCGGATAATATATTGGTCAACGCGCTGTTGGTGGGTTTGATCAAATCCGGCCAGCACGAACGGCGCCATCAGGCCAATGCGCCGGAGAAGTCCTATGAGGAATATCTCGCGCCCTTGGAAGAAAAGCTGCCCATGGGCCGCTTCGGCGAAGCCGAGGAATTTGCCAATATGGCTTGTTTTCTCGTGTCTGACGCCGGCTCGTACGTGACCGGTTGCGGCATCAACGTCGATGGCGGCCGCTCGCCGGTCGTCTAGAACGCGAGGGCCGATGGCAGAGGCGAAGACCCAGGAGGCGTTAAGGCACGCGGTACGCCGGGCGCTGCGCGGCGAAGAGACGGCGCGCGTCGAAGCCTTGATCGGCGACGTTCCCTTCGACCAGGGGGATCGTGACGCGATTGGCGTCCACGCCAAGGTTCTGGTCGAAGGCATGCGGGCGGCGCGCCGGCGCTATGGCGCCCTCGACGATTTTCTCCAGGAATACGAGCTCACCACACCAGAAGGCGTCGCCTTGATGTGCCTCGCCGAGGCGCTGCTGCGGGTGCCTGACGCCGAGACCGCCGACCGGCTGATCGCCGATAAGCTCGGCGGGGCGGAATGGGAGGCTCATCTCGGCAATAGCGAGAGTTGGTTCGTCAATGCGTCGACCTGGGCGTTGATGCTGTCGGGCCGGGTGGTCCAGGAGGGGGCTGGTGATACCGGTGGCGCGCTGCCCAGCGTTGGCCAGTTGGTCGCGCGGGTCGGCGAGCCGGTGATCCGCCAGGCGGTACGCCGGTCGATGCGCATGATGGGCGGCCAGTTCGTTATCGGGCGCACCATCGGCGAGGCGTTGAAGCGCGCCGCTGAGGACGAAGCCGAAGGCTACCGCCATTCGTTCGATATGCTGGGCGAGGCGGCGCGGACCGCCGCCGATGCCGAGCGCTATTTCGATAGTTATTCGCGCGCGATCGAGGAAATTGGTGCTGCGGCGAACGGACGCGGCGTTTACGATGCGCCGGGCATCTCGGTCAAGCTCTCGGCGCTCTACCCGCGTTTTGAATACGCCCAGGCCGGCGCCGCCGTTCCGGCGCTGACCCAGCGGCTGTTGACCCTGTCCCAGGCCTGCCGCCGCCACGATATCGGCCTCACGGTCGACGCCGAAGAAGCCGACCGGCTCGATATCTCGCTGGATATTGTCGCCGCGGTATTCGCCGATCCATTGCTCGACGGCTGGGCCGGGTTCGGACTGGCGGTGCAGGCCTATCAGAAACGCGCGACCCATGTGGTCGAGTGGCTGATCGCGTTGGCCGAAACCGTCGGCCGGCCGTTGAATATTCGTCTCGTCAAAGGGGCGTACTGGGACAGTGAGATTAAATGGGCGCAGGAAGACGGGCTGTCGGGCTATCCGGTGTTTACCCGCAAGAGCTCGACCGATGTGTCCTACCTGGCTTGCGCGGCGCGGTTGGCCGCCCGGCGCGACGTGGTCTACCCGATGTTCGCCACCCACAACGCCCATACGGTCGCGGCGGTCCTGCATCTGGCGGGTGACACCGAGGGCTTCGAATTCCAGCGGCTGCACGGCATGGGCGAACCGCTTTATCACCAACTGGTCGGCGCTGATGCCTCGCCGCGGGTCGCGTGCCGGATCTACGCGCCGGTCGGTAGCCACGAGGATTTACTGCCCTATCTGGTGCGCCGCCTGCTCGAAAACGGCGCCAATACGTCGTTCGTAAACCGTCTCGGCGATGATGAGGCGCCGCTCGACGATATTATCGCCGACCCGGTGGTCACGACGCGGAAACTCAGCGCGGTTCCCCACCCGCGCATTCCGTTGCCCGCTGACCTGTTCGATCCCGACCGTACGAATTCTCGCGGCATCGATCTGACCGATCCGTTGAGCGTCGAGCCCTTGCGCGCTGAGATGGTGGCGCTGGCCGAAAGCGACTGGCGCGCCGGCCCTTTGATCGCCGGGGAGATGGGTAAAGGCGAAGCCCGGGTGGTGACCGATCCCGCCGACAATCGGCGTATTGCCGGCCATGTTTATGAGGCGGCCACCGCCCATGTGGACCAAGCTTTCGCCGCCGCCACCGAAGCCTTCGACGACTGGTCGCGCCGGTCGGCGGAAGAGCGCGCGGCGTGTTTGGAGCGCGCGGCCGATTTGATGGAGACCCACCGGCCGGAACTGATGGCGCTGGCGGTGCGCGAGGCGGGCAAGACCCTTGATGACGCGTTGAACGAAGTGCGCGAAGCGGTCGATTTCTGCCGCTACTACGCGGCGCGGGCGCGCCGTGATTTCACCCAGCCCAACCGACTGCCCGGCCCGACCGGCGAGACCAACGATGTCTCGCTGCACGGGCGCGGGGTGTTCGTGTGTATCAGCCCGTGGAATTTCCCGCTGGCGATTTTCACCGGCCAGGTCACCGCGGCCTTGGCGGCGGGCAATGCGGTGATCGCCAAGCCGGCCGAGCAGACGCCGTTGATTGCCCGCCGGGCGGTGAGCTTGCTCCACGAGGCCGGGGTACCGCCGGGCGCCCTCAATTTGCTGCCGGGGCGCGGTTCGATGATTGGTCAGGCGCTGGTCGACGATCCGCGCACCGCCGGGGTCGCCTTCACCGGCTCGACCGAAACGGCGCGGGTGATCAATCGGGCGCTGGCCGCGCGCGACGGGCCGATTGTACCTTTCATCGCCGAGACCGGCGGTCAGAACGCCATGATCGTCGATGCCACCGCGCTGCCGGAACAAGTCATCGACGACGCCATCACCAGCGGCTTCCGCTCTGCCGGTCAACGCTGCTCGGCGCTGCGTGTGATGTTCGTGCAGGACGATGTGGCCGACAGGACGTTGGCGATGTTGCAAGGGGCCAGCGCCGAGCTCATCCTTGGCGATCCCATGAATCTCGCCACCGATGTGGGGCCGATCATTGATCACGAGGCGCGGGCGACCCTCGAAGCCCATGCGAAAAAGATGGCGGGGGTCGGCGAGACCTTGGTCGATTTGCCGCTACCCGAGGCGTGTCAACATGGTTCGTTTTTCGGCCCCAAGGCCTACGAGATCGACTCTCTCGATATTTTGGAGCGCGAAGTGTTCGGGCCGGTCATCCACGTTATCCGCTATCAGGCGGGTCATCTCGACGCGGTGATCGACGCGGTGAACCGCACCGGCTACGGGCTGACCCTGGGCATCCACAGCCGCATCGAGGCGACCCAGCGCTACATTGCCGCGCGGGTGCGGGCCGGCAACGCCTATGTGAACCGCTCCATGATCGGCGCCGTTGTCGGGGTGCAGCCGTTCGGTGGCGAAGGCCTGTCGGGGACCGGCCCCAAGGCCGGCGGGCCACACTATCTGCACCGCTTCGCGGTCGAGCGCACCCTGTCGGTCAACACGACGGCGGCAGGCGGCAATACCAGCCTGGTAACCCTGGAGGAATAAACGACAGTTAAGTGTCGCCGGAAATGCGCCAATGCATTGTGGTGGCGATATGGGTGCAGAACGGCGCCGGCGACCGGCCGCGTCTTGGCGTTTGGTTCGCTTCACGGCGCTGTTCCGTAAGACGTCGGGGAAGCGATTGGAGCCAGTTCTTGATCGCCATGGTGTGGGCCGCCTTTGCTGATTTCTGTGTGGAACGCTATCGGTTATCGGCGCATTTGTCGATATTGTGGTGCGACATGATCCAATAGCTGGGGCTAACCCGGCATGACAAAGATCGGGGGAAAGCATGTCCGACGAAGTCATCGTCGCCGCCGAGGCGCTGCGCGCGCTGATCCATGAAATTGTGCGCCACGGCGGCAGCGCGGCGGCGGAATGCAAGATTGTCTCCAACCATCTGGTGGGGGCGAACCTGGCCGGCCATGACAGCCACGGGGTCGGCATTGTGCCGACCTATGTGATCAATCTTGAAAACAAGCTGCTGATCCCCAATACCGAGGTCGCGACGGTGCGCGACGATGGTGCCTTTTTGCAATTCGACGGCGGCAAGGGTTACGGTCAGCGGGTCGCCGCCGAGGCGATGCAGGCGGCGATTGACCGCTGCTGGGACACCGGCATCGTCGCCATGACCCTGAAAAACGCCCACCATATCGGCCGGGTTGGCACTTATGGCGAAATGGCCGTCGAGGCCGGTTTCATCTCGTTGCATTTCGTCAACGTCACCGACCATTTCGAAATCGTCGCGCCGCACCGGGGCTCGGATGCCCGCTTCGGCACCAACCCGGTCTGCATCGCCATGCCCACCTCGGACCCGGCGGAGCCGATCATCCTCGATATGGCCACCAGCAAAGTCGCCATGGGCAAACTGCGGGTCGCCAACAATGCTGGTACGCGGCTGGCCGACGGCATCGTTATCGACGCCGATGGCGCGCCCACCAATGATCCGGGTGTGATGTTCCGCGAGCCCAAGGGGGCGCTGCTGCCCTTCGCCGAGCATAAGGGTTACGGCCTGGCGTTGATGGCCGAGCTGATGTCGGGGGCGCTATCGGGCGGCGGCACCATCCAACCGGGTAACGAGCGCCTCGAAGGGATCATCAACACCATGACCGCGATCGTCCTCGACCCGGCGCGGCTGGGCGATGTGGGTTGGATCAACGCCGAGGTGGACGCCATGGCCGATTTCGTTAAGGCCTCGCCGCCGGTCGACCCGGCACTGCCGGTGCTGGTGCCGGGTGAGCCCGAGCGCCTGTCCCGCGCCGCGCGCAACGCCAATGGCGTACCGCTTGATCGCGAAAGCTGGGAGCAATTGCTCGGCGCCGGCGAAACATTGGGTCTGGCGCGAAGCGAAGCGCTGGCCATCGCCGGTCTCGCCTGACGCAATGTCACGACCCCTGACCTAGAAGAGGAGTGAAATCCCATGAGCGACGAATTTGGCACCTTGCGGATCGAGCGCGACGGCCCGGTGGCCACCATCCATATGATCAACCTCACCGAGGGCATTCAGGCTGGACGGACCTTGGACTTCCACTGGGAAATCGGTGTCGCCTTGGGCCAGTTACGCGACGACCAAGATGTAAGAGTGGTGATCCTCACCGGGGCGCGCGACGGCGAATTCATGGTGGCGCCGCGCACCGACGTTTATGAGGAGCCCGGCGCGTTGGGTGGCCACAATGATCCCAAGGGATCGTGGAAGGTTTTCAACGGCATCATTCGCGCCCACCAGACATTGACCGAGATGGAGAAGCCGGTGATCGCGCGGGTCAACGGCGACGCGGTCGGTTTCGGCCAAAGCCTGATGCTGGGTTGCGACATCATCGTGGCGCGCGAGGACGCGCGGATCGCCGATATGCATATGGCGATGGGCGATGTGGCGCCCTACGGTCCGCCGTTCGCCATCGTGCCCGGCGATGGTGGCGCCTCGCTGATCCCGCTCTATATGGCGCCGCCGCTGGCGAAGGAATATTTAATGCTGGGCAAGGAATACACCGCCAAAAGGCTCGCCGAGTTGCACATGATCAACTACGCGGTGCCATTGGAAAATTTGGATGCTGAAGTTGCGCGGCTGGTGGGCAAGCTGTTGGAAAAACCGCCACTTGCCCTGGCCTGGACCAAGCGCACGGTGAACCGCTACATCGCCGCCCAGCACAATCAAAGCCTCGACGCCGGCGCCGCTTACGAGATGGTCAACTTCCTGCAATGGGAACGCCAAGGATTCAAGCAGGACATGGATTTCGAGTAGGGGCGGGGAAACCCCCGAGCTGACTAGCCTCAAATTGGCAGCGCCGTCGTTTCCTTGATGGTTTCCATCGAGAAACGGGAGCTGACATCGTTTAAGGCGGTGATACCGATCAGGCGCTTATAAAACTCGTCGAAGGTTTTCATGTCGCGCACGATGACCTTGAGCATGTAGTCGACATCGCCCGACATGCGGTGAAATTCCATCACTTCGGGCATGTCGGTAATCTTGCCCGAAAACGCTTCTAGCCAATCGCTGGAATGCTCGCCGGTTTTGATGCTGACAAATACGGTTAAGCCGAACCCGAGGCGGCTGGCGTCGAGCACCGCGGTTTGCCGTTTGATGATACCATCCTCGCGCATCCGGTTAATGCGCTTCCAGCAGGGCGAACTCGACAGGCCGACTTGCCGCGCCACATCCGAGGCCGACAGGCTGGCGTCATTCTGCAGGATATTGAGAATTCGCCGGTCCATCTCATCCATTCTGAAAATCTCCTAAATCAGACAATATTGTCTGTTATAGTAACTAATTATGATCGAATTTGTCTATTTTAGATTCTAATATTGTCTTTATAGAATAAATCTTCTAACTCCGCGTCGATTGCCGGCCGATAGCGCCGGCGCGGGCAGCGCGGATCAACGGGATCGCCAACGCTGCTTTCACATCGAAGGAGATTTAGAATGGGGAAATTGACATTAAAAACTGTGACCACGGCCGCGGCGATCAGTTGTTTCGCCATGGCGGCTCAAGCGGCGGAGACGGCCAACGTCACCCTCGAGACTTTTCAGGTCGCCGAGCTTGTGCCGAATACAACCCTCGACGAAACCCAGGCCGTCGCTGGCACGAAAAGTAGTCTGGAACGCGGCGACGATTTCCTGCGAGTTGCCATCGATACGCAAGATTTGCCGAAGGGCGCCTATACGTTTTGGTGGCATCTAACCCATGCGGATGGGGAAGTCACCATCCTTTGGGCGGGTAACACAATCGTCGCGGAACGGCCCGGCAAGGCCGAGTTTAAGGCTGCGCTGTTTGCTGGCGAGAAGAATGCGCCGGGTGATATTTTTATCGGCCACGGTCTGCAACCGGGAACAGCGCCCGACGTTAAGGTGGAGTTCTGGGTGCGCAACCACGGCCCGCTTTCCGGCAATCCGGAAATAGCCAAAGCCCAGCTGACCAAGCCGTTTGGCGGCTGCACGGATACGCGTAATCCGACTCCCCGGACGACCGACTATCCGTGCTGGAATCCGCAACGCGCGGTGTTCTAAAGCCGGCTAAGTGGATTATCCAGTTGAGGCGAGGGGCGGGCGTCGAGTTGGACGCCCGCTTCCACGTCGGCGATGTGTCTTGGCGTCGGCCACTATTACAAAATCGGCGACAGCCAGCCGAGGATTGCGCCGTAGAGCAGATGGATGACGAGGGCGGTGATCCAGCCGCGCGGATGGCCTTTGAGCCCAAAAAATCCATCTTTGAGAAAGAATGGCACGAAAATAAGCTGGGCGCCGATAAATAGAATGCCGCCCCAGATCAGACCGCGCACGAACAGCTCGCCCGGCAACAGCGGCCCCACCACCGTGGCGTAGAGCAGGGCGAAGACGATGCCGTTCACATGGATGACGGCGATACCCCAACCATAGGGGGCGGGGCCTTCGAAGGAATCGCCGAAGGTAAGTTGGGTCATGCCGCGGGGCAGATCGATGCGCGGCAACCCGTAGCGCGGCGCCCACAGGGCGAAGACCAGGTGAATATACGTGGCGAGCAGCCCCGCCGCCGATACCAGGATGAAAAAATCTAAACTCATTGCCCCCTCCAACGCGTCATGTGAAATCCCCAGACCGGCCGATCGACCGGTACGCTCGCGCAAACTATAGCCCGTTACGGGACGCGAGCGGAAGGCGACGCCTTTTTGACGATCTTCTGTCTCGCTGCGGCAGAGCGGACAGGCTATATGTTGTCGCGCCGAGACAGGCGGGCAGCGCGTGGCGTTGCCATAATAATTTTGGGGAACCAGTAATGAGTTTTGGGGCAGACGATATGGTTGGTGTGTGGACGCTGGAAGCGACATTCGCCGAAGACGATGACGGCAACCAAACGCCGGCCTTGGGTGATAATCCGCAAGGCCGCATCATGTACACCGCTGACGGCTACATGGTGGCGATGACCGGCTATGGCGACCGCCGACTGTCCGCCGCCGACGCGACCGACGCCGACAAGGCCACCGCCTTCGATAGCTACATGACCTATTCGGGCCGCTGGTCGCTCGCCGGCAATGTGGTTACCCATGATATCGACCATGCGACCAACCCTAATTGGATCGGGTCTTCAAGAGAGCGAACCGTCGATCACCAGGGCGATCGCATGTTGTTTTCCGGTCTCAGCGGCGACGGTTTGACCCGCGCGGTCATTATCTGGCGGCGGGCCGAGAATTAATTACGGTAAAGACCGCCTCGCATCATGACCACCGGTTCGCGCGAATTAAACGTAACTCAGCCCTATAGCCGTGGGGCGGCGATCGCCCGCATGGCGCCGGTGCTCAGTATCGCCTTCATTCTGGCGCATTTTCTGCGCTCGGCGCCGGCGGTCATTGCGCCGGATCTGCGCGCCGAGTTGGCGCTGACGCCGGGCCAGTTATCGAGCCTACCGGCGGCGATTTTCTTGGGCGCGGCGTTGATGCAGCTGCCGGTCGGCGTGCTGCTCGACCGGTTTGGGCCGCGCCGAACCATGTTCGGCTTTATCGTCGTGGCGGGTATCGGCACACTCGTGTTCGCCACCGCCCAAGGTATTGTCAGCCTCGCCGTCGCGTTATTCCTGATCGGTTGCGGCGCGGCGCCGGTGTTCATGGGGGTGATGGTGTTGCTGTCTCGTTGGGTGGCGCGCGACCGGCTGGCGACCGCGACGGCCGTTTCCATCGCCATCGGCGGCGCGGGCATGCTGTTGTCGGCGTCGCCGTTCGCCGCCGCGGCCGAGGCTTTCGGCTGGCGGCAGACGCTGATGGTGGTGGGATTCGCGGCGTTTGGCATCGCCGCTGCCTTGTTCTTCACGGTTCGCGACCGGCCCGAGGACGCGCCGGCCCCGGCGAACAGCGAGTCCCTGCGCGAGATCATTTACGGATTGCGCCATGTGTTGGGTGACAAGCGGGTCTATTCCTTCGCCGCGGTCACGGCGGTGGCGGTGGGCACGCTGGTCACTGTGCGAAATTTGTGGATCGGTCCCTATCTCAACGACGTGTTCGACCTCGATACAATCGCCCGTGGCAATGTCATCTTTGTGGTTTCGGTCACCTGGATTATCAGCGCATTGACCTATGGTCCGCTCGACAGGTTGTTCGATACGCGCCGTGGGGTGGTCACCGGCGGCTTGCTGTTGTTCGCCGGCGCGACGGCGCTGCTGGCGGTGAATTCCAGCCCGTCGGTTTTGGTGGTGACCATCCTGTTGTCGGTGTTCACCCTGACCTCGGCCATGGCGTCGCCGCTCTTCGCCCATGCGCGCAGCCTGTTTCCCGACCACTTTAGCGGCCGCGTGTTCACCGCCATCAACGTGTTTACCTGGTCCGGGGTGTTCCTGGTGCAGATGGGCACCGGCGCCTTGCTCGATGCGTTTCCTGTCGACGAATTGGGCCGCAGCCCGGCGATAGCCTACCGCACGATGTTCGGCATGCTCGCCGTCGGCCTCATTCTGGTGTTGATCATCTATCGCCGCGTTGACGATGTGCCGCCCTCGACCGACACTGGTGAGCCAGCTACCGATCGAAACAAGGAGCATGATGAGCGAGGCTGATCAGGCGCGGCGCGCGGTGGCGCTTCATAAGGCCGGCGACCGGGCGGGCGCGGAGAAAATTTACCGGCGGGTCCTCAAAGCCGATCCGGCGAACGGCCAGGTCCGCTACCTGCTCGGCGTCGCCTTTCTGGAGCAAGGCAAATTCGCGGAGGGCCGCACGGCGCTGGAACAGGCGCTGCGGCGCGACCCGGAAAACGCCGACATTTTGTTTAGCCTCGGCCGGGCCTTGCAGTCATTGGGTGACCGCGCGGGGGCATTGCGTCATTTGCAAGCCGCACGGGATCAGGCGCCGGACAGGGCAGATGTGTGGGCGGCCATCGGCGATGTCTTGCAGCTACAGCATAGACTGCACGAGGCAATTGCGGCTTACGCCCGCGCGCTTGAGCTTAAACCCGACGATTGGCGCGTTTACGCTAACGCCGCGACGATCCATATCGGTCTGGGCAATCTAGACGAAGGGGCAGGGATGCTGCGCCGGCTCGCCGAAGATCGCCGGCACCCGAAGATTTTACTTAATTTGGCGTTGGCCGAGCAGGAGCTCGGCAATTTTGACGCGGCGGCGCAACGCTTCGATGAGCTATCGGCGCTCGATCCGGGCAACGCCGACGCGGTGGCGGGTCAGGCCTTGAATCTGCGCAGACTCGGACAAAACGGCGACGCCTGGAGACTGTTGCAAGGGCTCGCCGACAAAGCCTTTGAACGCAGCTTGCCGGTGTTGGCGTTCGCCAAAATCGCGCCGACCCAGGACGAGACCTTGAGTCACCGCGCCTGCGCCCATATCGCGGCGTTGCTTGCCGATCCGGCGATCGCCGGAGCGGATCGGGCGCAATTAAATTTTGCCCTGGGTCCGTTGCGCGACCGGCTGGGTGATTTCGATGCTGCCTTCGATGCCATCTCCGCGGGTAGCGCGTTGTCGCCGGTGACCTATGACGCGTTGGCAACGACGCAGCGTTTCCACGACTTGCGCACCTTCTTCACTGAGGACCGCTTCGCCAAGCTGGCGCGGTCGAATGTTCACACCGAAAGACCGGTCTTCATTGTCGGCATGCCCCGGTCGGGCACGTCCCTGGTTGAACAAATTCTCGATTCCCACCCACAAGCGGCAGGGGCGGGTGAGCTGGTGGAGATCGGCGCGATCGAGCATGACATCGGCGCCGGCGAAACACCAAAGTGTCTGGCCGGGATGAGCCCAGAAGATCTTGATCCCCATGCCGAACGCTACTTAGAAATTCTCGACCAAGTCGATGGGGGTGCGGCGCGCGTTAGCGACAAGATGCCGGCGAACTTCGAGCGCTTGGGCCTGATCGCCCTGTTATTCCCCGACGCGCGGATACTCCACTGCGTGCGCGATCCGCTCGATACTTGTCTGTCCTGTTACTTTCAGGATTTCCGGTTTCGCAATGCCTATAGCTTCTCGTTGGAACATCTCGGTCACTACTACGCTGAGTATACCGCGCTGATGGGTCACTGGCGGTCTGTATTACCGATTCCCATACTCGATATTTCTTACGAAAGCCTCGTCGCGCATCCAACGGAGACAATCGCCGCGATGCTCGAATTCTGCGACCTCGATTGGGACGAGCGGTGCCTCGCGTTCCACGAAAATCCGCGCCTCGTGGCAACCGCCAGCGCCGATCAGGTGCGCCGGCCGCTCTATCGTACTGCGGTTGGCCGGTCCGCCCACTATCGTCACCACCTGGATCCGCTGGTACAGGCGTTACAGACGAACGGGGTGGAGTTGAAAGCCAAGACTTAGTGATATCGGCGTCGTGTGTCTTGCAACCGATTCGGGGCAGTAGATACTATCGCTCAACGGTTATTATCTAGATTTGACGTGTTTAGGTTGAGCAACGCATCAGCACGTTGGTTCTCCTGGGGTTTCGCCTCATATTGAAGAAGGGAAAGATGGACCGATGTTCGGAATTTTAACGTTCATTAGGAATGCTTCCGCACCACAAAATTTAACTCGGCGCGTACAGTTCGGGCGTCAGGCCAAACCCCACGGCGGTCTAACGAAATCACTGGCGCTTGCGGCCATAGTCGTCGTCACCGGCTGCACAACGTCAACCATCACGCCCGATTTGGTGACCAAGCCGCCACAGACCTATGGCACGGTCGTGGTCGGCGACATAACATTGAAGGGCGAGCTTTGGCAAAACCTGGTTCCGCACTTTAAGGACGGCATGCTGAAGACGTTGAAGGAGTCGGATGCGTTCGCCAATGCGGTGGTTTTATCGGAAGGTACGCCCCCATCGGATGCGATTATTGTATCGGGTGAAATCACCAATGTGGACGAAGGCAACGCCGCGGCTCGAGCTATCATCGGGTTTGGTGCCGGCAGAGCAAGGGCAGGCGGAAGTTTTAACATCAGTGATTCAGAAGGGGTGGCACTTGCGCGGTTTGGCGCGCGACAGGCCTATTCGGGTGGCGCCGGGATTGGTGGTTTTAACCTCCTCAGCATGGAACAGCTTCTTTCCAAACTGGGAGAAGCGACCGCCGGTTCGGTCATACGATGGTCGAAGGGCGAACCGCTCGAGCCACCGCGCGAGGAGTAATCGCAACCGCCAGACCGAGATGCTAAATCGCGCCGGCTTCGCGCAATGCGGCGATATCCTCCGCTGTCTTACCCAACTCGCTTAGTACCGCGTCGGTATGCTCGCCGAGCACCGGCGGCGCGCGGCGGATGGTCGCGGGATCACGCGAGAAGCGAAACGGAATACCGGGGATCTTGATTTCGCCCTCGGTGGTGTGATCGGCCGTGGTCACCAAGCCGCGGGCGACCGTGTGGGCCGCCGTTAAGGCCTGCTCGACGGTGTTGATCGGCGCGCAGGAAACCTTGGCGGCCAGCAGTTTATCCAGCCAGAAGGCCGTGGTGTTGGTTCTGAACAGATCGGCGATCATGCCATCGCAGGCGCCGCGATTTTCCACCCGATCCCGGTTGCGGGCGAAGCGTGCGTCATCGGCCCATTCGCCATGGTCCACTGCTTGGCTGAAATTGGCGAACTGCATGTCGTTGCCGACCGATAGCGCGATCATGCCGTCACCGGTGGGGTAGGCGTTGTAAGGCACGATATTGGGATGGCCGTTGCCGTAGCGCCCGGCGGCTTGGCCCGACGCCAGAAAATTCGCCGCCACATTGGCTAATAGCGAGACGCCGGTATCGTAGAGCGAGACCTCGACCGCTTGGCCGAGGCCGGTGCGGTGTCGCGCGTTGACTGCCGCCATGATGGTCGATAGCGCATAGAGGCCAGTGCATAAATCGACGATGGCGACGCCGAGCTTCATGGGGTCGCCGTCGGCCTCGCCGGTGATGTTCATCAACCCGCTTTCCGCCTGCAGCAGAAAATCGTAGCCCGGCAGGCCGGCGCGCGGGCCGGTCGAGCCGTAGCCGAGGATCGAGCAGCGCACGATTTGCGGCGCGTTGGCGTCGTACCAGGCGTCATCGAAGCCGAATTTGGCCATGGTGCCGAGCTTGAAATTATCGATCACCACGTCGGCGGTGCGCAGCATCTCACCGAGAATTTCCTGCCCCGCCTCGTGCTTGAGGTTCAAGGTCATGCCGCGCTTGTTGCGGTTGGCGCCGAGGAAATAGGCCGATTCCTCGCCGACGAAGGGTGGCCCCCACGCGCGGGTATCGTCACCGCGCCCGGGCTGTTCGACCTTGATGATGTCGGCGCCCATGTCGCCCAACAACATGGCGCAGAAGGGGCCCGCCAGAACCCGGGTCAAGTCGACCACGCGAAGGCCGTCGAGGGCGCCGGGTTTCGGTTGGTCGGTCATGGTTGCGATCCTCGGCTTCATCCTTCGAGACGGGCCTTCGGCCCTCCTCAGGATGAGGTTTTCTTTTATCCTAAACCCGAAAACCCCTCATCCTGAGGAGCCGGCATTAGCCGGCGTCTCGAAGGGTGAATTAGGCGGCAGGCTCATTCCGCTTTCATTTGATTGCGGTTGTTGTTGAAGTCGTCGAGATACTTGTCGACCGCTTCCTTGTTTTTCATGCGGAACTGCATGAAGTCGGGTTTGCGCTTCTCGAGGAAGGCCTCCATGCCCTCGTTGGCCTCGTCGCTGCCCCACACATGGGCCAGTAGCTCCATGCCGTGTTGCCACGAGGCATAGAGTTCGTCGGACTCGTGGTTCAGCGATTTCTTGGTCATGCGGATGGTTTGTCCGCTATGGCCCTTAATCTTTTCGCACCAGACTAATGTTTCCTCGAGCAGCTTATCTTTCGGCACGACCTTGTTAATCAGGCCGATATCGACGGCTTCTTCCGCCGTGAAGGTGCGGGCGAGGAAGATCATTTCGCGGGCTAGGCGTTCGCCGATGATGCGCGGAATGTACTGGGTCGCGCCAACCGTCGGGCAAGCGCCGACCTTAGCGCCGGACTGGCCGAACATGGCGTTGTCGGACGCGATCACCATGTCACACCATAAGGCCAGTTCGTGGCCGCCGCCCATGCACCAGCCATTGACCATGGCGATCACCGGGATCGGCAGACCACGGATGGTCATCGCAGTGCCCAGCATGCGGTCGTTCCAATGGTATGCGTTGGCCCAGTTCAACTTCATCATGGCGCCGAAATCGCCGCCGGCGGAAAACGACGTTTCACCGGCGCCGGTGACCACGGCGCACACGATCGACGGGTCGTTGCGGGTCGATTTGAAGGCTTCGATCAACTCGTCGAGGGTCTGTTCGCGAAAGGCGTTCTGCGATCGCGGCCGGTTAATGGTGATCCATGCGACATTGTCCTTCACCTCGAACAGAATGTCGTTGAAGTCGTCGGATGTCGGCATATTAGACATCGAAATTGCTCCCCTCAGGTTTCTTGTTATGGGTTTCCGTACGGCGTTTGTGGGCGTCGTGCAACGGGTGTTTGTATTGCCCCGGCACATTGTATAATTAGTCCAGACATATATCGCGTTTTCAATCAGCCAACAATACAGCGGGCCCGAGTTCTGGCGATCGCTGTTGTGTTATCGAAACAGGGGAGTGAGTTCGGATGTTCAATCCATTCAAAGAGGTCGAGCTTATCGAGGCCAAGGTTTTTCAACCGCTGCCGGATAAGTTTCGCAACAGCCAGCGCTCGGATTGGTCCGACCCGAACCGCCAGGGCGCCGAGGTTGAGTGCTTCCTCGAAGGCCCGTCCTTTGACCGTGCCGGCAACCTCTACTTCACCGATATTCCGTTCGGCCGTATCTTTCGCATTCCCCCGGGTGGCGACATCGAGTTGGTGGCCGAATATGATGGTTGGCCCAACGGTTTGAAAATCCATAAAGACGGCCGCATCTTCGTCGCTTGCTACAAGTACGGCATTATGGAAGTCGATCCCGACAAGGGCACCGTCGAGACGGTGCTGGGATCGGTCTTCAGCGAAGGTTTCAAGGGCACCAACGATCTCCATTTCGCCGACAATGGCGATTTGTACTTCACCGATCAGGGCCAGACCGGTATCGCCGATCCGACCGGCCGGGTGTTCCGCTGGGGCGCCGACGGCAGCCTCGACCGCTTGGCGGTCAATGTGCCGAGCCCGAATGGCATTACCCTGAACTTGAAGGAAAACCAGTGCTACGTCGCGGTCACGCGGACCCAGCAAGTCTGGCGCCTACCTTTGATGGCCGACGGCAACGTGTCGAAGACCGGTGTGGCGATCCAACTGTCGGGCGGTCATGCGGGCCCGGATGGCATCGAGACAGATTCCCAAGACGGTCTGCTGGTCTGCCATCTCGGCGTCGGTATCTGGCGCTTCGACGATAACGGTCTGCCGACCCATCTGATCCATGCCGGCGACGATCATCGGTTGATGACCAACATCGCTTTCGGCGGTCCCGACAACAAAACCCTGTTCATCACGGACTCCTTGAACGGCAACATCATGACCGCTGACATGCCCATAGCCGGCAAGGTGATGTACGGCCTAAGCTAAGGAATTTTCCGATTGGATTGATTCGCACTCCGACCTCGCGCGTTGCGAAAATAACCCTCTCCCGGCGGGAGAGGGTGGCGAGCGCAAGCGAGCGGGTGAGGGGTTAGGGACGGTAGAGAACTTCCTGGATGGAATTTAACCCCTCACCCCAACCCTCTCCCTATGGGAGAGGGGGCTTGGCAGGTTGAAGTTTCCTCAAGTTATATGTTCGGCCACGGCGAACCGGTCGCATCCAATCAGAAAATGATCTAGTGGTAACAGACCATTAAATTTACGATACGACACACAGGTGCACCATGACGGCTTCCCTCAACAAAGTCCTGATCTACGGATATAGCGTGATGGGGCAGGCGGTCTCCGGTACCTTTGCCGAGGCCGGGTTCGACGTTCATGTGGTCTCTTCGCGCGCCGGCGCATTGGCCGGCAGCGCCGATCCGGTCACCTTCCACGAGACCATGCCGGCCGAGACGCCGGATCTGGTCATTGAGTTCGTGCCGGAAAACTACGAGGACAAGCAGGCTGTCTATAAGGAGATCGAAGCGGCTTATGGCGGCGCGCCGCTGATCGCCAGTGGTACCTCGGGTCTCGACTTGGTGAAGCTGGCCGACGGCCTGGCTCATCCGGACCGTTTTCTGGGCGTGCACTATTTCATGCCGGCCGAAAGCACCGCCGTGGTCGAGGTCATGGCCGGGCCAAGCTGTCCGCGCGACGATGTCGATGCGGTGTCGGACGCCATGAAGCGCACCGGCAAGGAAACCGTGGTGCTGTACCGGCCGGTGGTGGGATTTCTCATCAACCGCTTGCAGCACATCATTCTGCACGAATGCTATTATCTGATGGAAAACGGCGTCGCCGGGCCCGACGATATCGATATGGCGGCGCGCCTGATGCTCGGCCCGCGCATGTGTCTCAACGGCTTGGTCCAGCAGAAAGACGTCAGTGGGCTGAAAATTCACGCCGACGCCCAACGATCGATCGTGCCGGAACTCCATCCCATCGATACGCCCAATCCGATGATTCAAAATATGGTGACGCGCGGCGAGGGCGGCTTGGGTGACGGTAAGGGATTTTACGACTGGGCCGGTATGGATGTCGCCGAAATCCGCGCCCGCGCCGGCCGGCGGTTGCGTAAACTGACCGAATTTTTGCGCCAAGAGGCAGCCGACGAAGCCGGCGCGCCGGAACCCCGCCCGCGCACCCGCGAAGAATTGCTGGGTGAGTAGCGAACCAACCGAGGAAACGCTCATGAAGATCACTGAAATCACGCCGATCGCCGTGTCATTGCCGATGACCCGGCCGCTCAAGATGGCCGGGCTGGTCTTCGACCATAGCGACAATGTGCTGGTCCGCGTCACCACCGATAACGGCTTGGTCGGCTGGGGCGAGGCCTCGGAATCGCCGACCATGACCGGCGAGACGGTGGCCAGCATGATGGCGGCGATCCGCTATCTGTCGCCGTACTTTATCGGCCGCGACCCTTCGGATTTCGCGGAAAATTTGGCGTTGATGGATTTCCGCCTGTACGGCAACGCCAGCGCGAAGACCGTGCTGGAAATGTCGTTTTTCGATTTGGCTGGCAAGGCGCAGCAGAAATCGATGGCCGAATTGCTCGGCACGGTGCGGCGCTCGCGTATGCCGGTGTTGTGGATGCTGGCGTCAGGCAAGCTCGACGAAGACTTATCCGACGGTCAGGCGAAGCTCGACGAAGGCTTCAAATCATTCAAGATCAAGGTCGGGACGAACCCGGTGGCCGAGGACATTGAGCGCGCGCACCATGTTCGCAAGCTGGTCAATGGCGGGGTGCAACTCTCGTCCGACGCTAATCAGGGTTGGACGCGCGAAGACGCCATCACCTTTGTTGAGGGCGTCGGTGACACGTTGGACTTTATCGAGCAACCGATCATGGGCCACGACGTCGAGGGTATGGCCGATGTGCAGCGCCATGCCTCGGCGCCGATCGGCGCCGATGAAGGCTTACATAGCGTCAAGGATATTCGCCTGCACCAGGAAATGGGGGCGGCGCAAGGCGGCAGCTTGAAGATGATCAAGCTCGGCGGCGTCACGCGGGCCTATGAGGCTGCGTGCCTGTGCGATGAGCTGGGCATGAACGTCAACATGGCCGGCAAGGTGGCGGAATCGAGCATTTCCAGCGCCGCCGTGCTGCAGATATCGGCCGCCGCGCCGTCGCTCGATTGGGGTCTCAGCATCACCAAGCAATATGTCGCGCAAGACCTGGTGCGCAATCCCATCCTTGTCGATAAGGGTGAGGCGGTATTGCCGGACGGCGCCGGGCTCGGCGTCGACGTGGACGAGGACGTGGTGCAGCAATTAGCGGTCACCGCTTAGGAGCTTGCATACTTCGAGACGCCGGCTTCGCCGGCTCCTCAGCATGAGGGTTTATTTATGCGGAAAAAACACTGATCCCTCCTCCTGAGAGTTTGACCGGAAATGAAGTGAGCGATATCAGCGGTTTATCAATCTGACCCTCGAGCGTCATCACCCCCACCCCAACCCTCCCCCCTCAAGGGGGAGGGGGTAATAGCCAGCGGGTCGCTAATAATTTCCC